>Ga0247610_10006566_pt1 | contig 12081 bp, 17 predicted proteins | sample 174DNAGHGhighgp2_FD_193483 | JGI IMG/M metagenome (GOLD analysis project Ga0247610, IMG submission 193483) | Sheep rumen microbial communities from Palmerston North, Manawatu-Wanganui, New Zealand - 1742 DNA GHGhigh gp2 | ecosystem: Host-associated > Mammals > Digestive system > Stomach > Rumen...
ACCTCTCATATTATTCATTACACCTTTAATCCAGCTTACACTAGAAAGATATGCTATACGAGGTGCTAACCATTCTTTTAATTTAAAGAATAGCAAATCCAAATTACTAATACATTCATTTTCTTTTGGGGTCTTTGGTTTACGAATAAGTTTACCCTTCGCATCAATCAAACCCATTTTAAATGCTTCAGTTTTGGTTGGAATAGTGGTTAAACCCTTTAAAATAATAAAGACTAACGCATTATCAATCTCTCTGTTATGAGTAGTCATGTTAATCTTTGCGTTCTTTTGTTCCAAATCCAACAATGCCTTTGATGATTCAGTCAAAATACCATTGGCTTCCATATATGCCGATAACATTTCGGCATTATTAACCAATCTATGTAAACCTTTTTGACTGTTCGTATCGTCAAGACTTTCTTCAAGTCTTTTCCATAGTTTCTCTATGTTTTCTAATTCATCCATACTCTATTTATGATTAAATAATAAATCCCGCCAAAATAGCGGGATTTTTAATAGTTTGTTTACTTGCGATTAAATGTAGAAATGCTTTTTATTCCAAGCAAGAGCTTCTTCATTCTTAATTTCGTATTCAAACTCTTTGCGGAATGAAGTATTCAATTTATCCAAATAATCGTTCAATGCGTTTTCGGTTGGATATAAAATCTTCCAGTATTTCTTTCCAGTAATATCAGCATATTTTACAACGACTGGGACTAATTTTTCTTTGAATGCTTTATCTTTAATTGTATAATATCGGTCTTCTACTTCACTAACATTTGCGTCAATTTTAGAGGCAACTGATTTAATTGCTTTTTCTATATCTTCATCAGTCTGTTCTTTACCAAAACTAGCGGTTTTAAATGGTGAGAAGTAAATATAAATCCAACCATCTTCGTCATCGTTTGTTTTATATCTTAATTTAATTGTATTAGAATTAGCATCTGTGGCTCTACTTGATTTAATATCGTCCCAGCTTTTCTTTCTATCTTCAATAACTTTTGCGATTAATTTGGCAGTATTTGCTTCAAATTTATAGATTTTATCACTATTGTTCAATCCAAAAGTGTCTTTTACTCTATCCATCAATCCTTCGTCAATTAGTTCATAACCTTTGTCATTTAAAAATTCTTTAGCTTCTCTTAAATCCATATAAACTCCTATAAGAATGGTTTTATAGTATTTATAAAAAAATCGGAACCGATATGGCTCCGATTTCTTCCCGTTATTTAGTTAGCATAATGCTATCTATTCTTTCATCCTCTTTACCCTCTCTTACCTTTTCCGGGACCCAAGGCATGATGTTCTTGTCAACCTCTGTAAAGTCAGGTTTTTGTTCAAATGGTCGCCATTGGTCTTCTCTTACGATTTGTTTGGCTACATCAGGAAATTCTTCACAAATTTCATCCCAACTTAATCTTCGGTTGCTTCTGTATTTTGGTATCTCCATTTTGTACCTCCTAATTATATCTATACAAAATGCGTCCTACAGTATTGTTGTATATGGAAATCCCAACCTGAACTCGTTCATCTGGGTTAATTCGTATCTTAAATCTACGAATGTTACCAGATAAAGTACACTTGATTATAGTTCCATTATCTAGTTTTACATCAAACATAGCATTGGCGAAGGCCTCCACAACGGTGCCATCCACCACTACCATATCTTTGACTTCTTTTTGTTTTCTGTCAGTTTTATTTTTCTTCATTAGTTACTTCTTCTTCCTTCTTTTTTGATTTTCTTGTTTTCTTTGGTTTTTCTACAGGTTGTTCAGCAGGTTGTTCTGCTGGGGTTTCTTCTTTGGTTTCTGTCAAATCAGGCATTTGAATAAACTGATTTTGAACAGGTAGAACTTCTAGTGCTAGTGGAACATCTTTTGGTTCGGAAGGTGTTCTAATTGGCATTGGTTCAGGTGGTGCGAATACTGGATTATTGCCTTTTGGTTCGTGTTTCAATTCTTTTGATGGGTCAATGTTTAGTAATTGACCGGCAATATCCTTCATACTATCACCCATACTTTCAAGAATGTTAGCCATAGTCTGTGGTTTTTCTTCCACTGGTTCTTGTGCTGGTTGTTCTTGAACAGGTTCTTGTTCTACAATTTCTTCAACTGGTTCTTGAACTTCTTCATATATTGGTTCTGGTTCTTCGTAGTATTCTTCTTCTTGAGGTTCATATTGTGGAACCGGTTTAATATCTTGTATTGGTAATGGTTTTGGTCTTTTCACTACTCGTTTAGCAGGAACTCTTCTCATATTTACCCCAGGTTTCTTAATTTGTTTGGCTTCAGGGTATTGTAATTCTTCAATAGTATCTAAAATCTTTTCATCAAGTTTTTCCAATCCTTGAATACCAAAACGATAGAATATAGTATCTACCTTGCGTTTCAATGCTTCTGTTAAAGAATTAGCTGTGCCTTCAATAGTTTCTTCTGTTAACTGTTTCTTGTTAATTTGTATTGGTCTATTGTATTGTTCTACTGGCATAGCATGACGAACAGGTCTGTATTGAGCCTGTGGGTGAACAATTCTTTGTGGCATTGGTCTTTGTACGGGTCTTTGAACCTGTCTTTGTACTGGACGCTGTGCTACACGCTGTGGTCTTGCTGGAATCACTTTTGATGGCTCTGGTTCAGGTTCGTAGTATTCTTCATCATCTTCACCTTCGTCTTCAAAGTCATCATTTGGTTCTTCAGGTTCGTCAATATATTCCTGGTCATCGTCTACTGCTTCGTAGAGTTCTTCAGGTTCTTTATATTTAGGTTGTGGTTTTCTATCACTATTAACAAATTCACGAAAATTCATAATTAATCCTTATATTGTTTAGTATTTATAACTCACCAAATAACTTGTCAGGATTTAACGAAACCAAATAATTGTGAAATCCAAATGTTTGTAAACAAGTATTCAAAAACAATTCTTCTTTACGAATTATACGATAAAATCTATCTGGGTCGGAATAACGCATTTCACCAAGTTCTTTCAAAGATTCTTCATCTTCAAAATAAACTCTAAATTCTTCACCGTCACCCTTTATTTGTTCTTCAATCTCAGCGACTTTATCAGGATGTTCATACATTAGTTTGGCTAAAATAGCCATTGTTTCTTTTGCGTTTTTGGAAACTGCAGAAATAGACCTACTTGGTTGTAGGTCTTTTTCCGCAATTAAACGCTTCTTTATTTCGTCTAATGATAAAATCATTATGCTAAAACAACATCTACTTTATCAATGATACCGAACTTCTTGGCTTCATTTGGTGTCATATAGTTGTCATAACACAATTCTTTTTCTACTTCTTTGACTTTCTTACCTGATACTTTGGAAATGTATTTGGCAGATAGGTCAGTCCAATACTGTAGTTCTTTTGTTGTGTTTGCTATATCATCCAATTTACCACCGGTCAATTCAATACCAGCTTGATGAATCATAATTCTACTAGATGGGAAAGCATATCGTTCACCCTTTGAACCTGCGGCTAGGATAACGGCAGCCATTGATGAACAAGAGCCAGCACAAATTGTACGAATCTTAATGCCCTTATGTTTGAGCTTTTCAATCATATCAATAAGTGCCCAACCAGCATCACATTCTCCACCTGGAGAAGCAATATACAATGTAATTGGGTCCTTTGTGCCATCGTCATAGAAATTCAATCTCTTACAAACTTCTGTAATCAAACCCCATTCAATGAACCCAGTAATCCACATAATCTTATTAGAAACATAGTAGTTATTTCTAATGTTGTTAAAGAAATCTGGGATAATCATTGGATTAAGAGCCTGCATGGCTTGTGGCGGAACTTCTCCGATTCTGTAATGATTCTACTTGGTCTTCAGTTAAGTTTTTGGTGTCAGGATTTTTCTTCTTAACATCTTCTTTCTTAACAGGAGGCTTTTTATCTATTTTCTTTTTCTTCTTTGTGTCTTTTGAACAGACTGACATAAGATTCTCCACATAAATTAAATGTATGGTGTTTTATACCATCAATTTCTTCATCGTATATAATGCTCGGTGCACCGCTTTTAATTTGTGTACCGAAGATTACAGGCTAATGAAACACTACCAAAATTCTCAATGAGTTTAAATTTCTTTTGAACTTTGTTGAATTGAAATACTGCTATTCCATTTCCGTTCGCTCAAAAATTTATACTCCTTACCATTTTGGTCTTTGTATATATTACCAACAATAAATTTAGACATGACGGGCAATCTCATCCTTCTTCATTGTGGCATTGAGTTTAGCAAAAACTTTGCTTTTCCACTGATTTAGTTTCTGTCTTTCTTCGTCAGTAAGTTCGTAATCTTTAATGTAAATCTTGGCATATTCGTCAAAATTCACTTCCAAGTCTTCTAAAACAGAACAAACGATTAGTCTAACAAATTCATTTGTTGTGATATTCTTGTTGTTCAGTACAAGCGCCATTTTCTTTTTCTCCAAAGTTATCTACGAGTTCTTTTAACTTAGCACAAAAACTGTCACGCTGCTCCAAATCATCAGGAAGAATAGCAATCGCTCTCTCAACCCAATCTATCATTGTAGTAGCCTTAACAGTCTTTGATTTTTCAAATAAATTGTTGGAAGAATTTATAAGTTCCATAATCCTTTTCATCGCTTCAGGGTCCTGAACGATTTTCAACATTTCCTTCTTTTTGTTAGGAATAAGCTGTGGTGGATTAGGGAACTTATGTTTCTTCATATTACTTGTTTGATAATGCGTTATAATCGTTCCACAATCTAGTGTTAATTGTTTCTGCTATATCGTTGTGGATAGGGAAAAAGAAGGACTTCTTCTGCTTGTTGCTCATATTACGAGGGTAAGAAATCCAACGCTTCTCGCCATTGTCAATGAGTTTAATGCCGGTTACTTTCAACGCATCATTAAAAACGAGCTGAGCAATAGCAACACAACCACCCTTACCATTAGAAATAGGCAAAATTTGAGTTGATGTAATAGTTAAATTTGACATGATATTTTCCTTTTGTTTATTTTGTATTTTTATGTGTTAAAATATATTTACAATGTTTTTCATTGTCAATACATTTTGGTTAAGATAATGTATCTGCGTAACTTGCCAAATCAGCTAGCATTTTATTCCAATCGGAAGGAATTAAAATACCTTTGCATTCATACAAAGTAAGAATTTGTTTGAATACTTCTTTGATTTGTGGTACGGGTTCGTTATCAATTACCTTCAACATATCCGAAATAACATAACTTGGTAAATCGTTTAATGTTGTATTGGTAACTTCATTATTCATATTGATGAAATGCTTATGGAAGTCATTCAAATACCAACAAAGTTTCATAACATCTTTCTTTGGGGTACTTTTATCTTCGTAACGCATAGCATATTTCCAAGCATTAGATAAATCACCAATGAGCCAGCGTGTGATTTCAATAGCTTCTAGCCCACTTTCGTGTGTGCGATAATGCTTTGGTGTGTTAACTTCTTCTTCAAGTGTTTGTGCCATTAGATAGTGTCCTCGTTCTTAATAAATTCTTTCATTATTTTTTCTTCTTCAGCTTTTTTCTTTCTAGCAGCTTCTACAATCTTTCTATCTGATTCTATATCATATTTAGTTTGTTTGCGTTTTTCCAATGCCTGACTTACTCGGTATGGCAATATAGCGAACAATACTAATCCAAATAAAAGAAGACCATACTTCAAACCAATAACACCACCGTGTAGTGCTAAGGTTTGAATGTCTGGTCCAGCAAGGCCGAAACAGGCAAGAATGTAAGTATAAAGAAAGATTGAGCCAAATGTTGCTAAGGCTATTTTCCAATTCATTTTCATTTATACTTACTCCTTCTTATAGTGTTTCGTCATCGTCAAGAATTAAAATAGCTTCTTCAGCATTAGGGCATACATAAAGTTTTTCACCTTTGTATTTAATTGGCTTTAATACACCAACATTCACTAATACTCGGTCGCCTACTTTTAATCCTTTTGGTAATGGTTTTACTCGCCCAATGCGTTTGTCAAAATGACCTTCGCCAAGTTCAACAATTTCAAACATTGAGTAAGCAATTTGAACGATTCCTGGGATATACAACCCACCAGCAGTTTGAGTAGTTAAATTACGCAAAATCATTTTATCATCAAGTAGCTTCATTTAACACCTCACTGGTTTATTGTACATCTTCGTCATCGTCAATAATCATTTCAATGCTGCTTTCAGGAACAACATTGTACTTGATTTTTGTACCATTCTTTTTATTGGTAATGATGATTTCAGGTGCTGTTGTAACATCAGCTACAACTCTATCACCAACTTTTACATTCATTGGGATTAGTTCGCCAGTAAATACATTCCATTCACCAGGTCCAACGGCTGCTACCTTGAAAATAGCCAACCCTTGCTTTGTCAATGGTGTAATGATACCAGCAGCTGATTTCTTTTCTTCACGCTGAAGAAATACTTTATTACCCGTTGCTCTCATTTCCGTTTTCCTTAGTCCAAATTACTTTATATTGATTCTTTGCGACTTCTTCTTCAATCTTAATCACAAATTTTGGGTTCTTATAGGACTCCATCAATTCCTGTGTGTAGCACAAGGATTGAATGGGGTCGCCATAAGGAACACCATTTTGGTCGCAACGATACTTCGTAATACGCCAAATGTTCATATTATGCCATTACCTGCTTTTTGAGTAAACGAGAAAGCTGGACAATGGTAGATTCAGCTTCGCTCATAGCCTTCTTGTTACGAAGGATTTGTTCAGCAGTCATACAGATAGATGCTTCAAAATCTGTCAAGGCACGAAGGGAATTCTTTGCGACCTGAACATGACGAACATTCTTCTGTGTGGTGCCTGTAACCTGCATACGATTACGAGACTGAATTGTGTTACTGGTTACCTTGTATGTAAGGCCATCGTTTGTATTCAATACATAATTACTAAACATAGTATTACTCCTTGTTAAATGTTTGTTTAGTGTTTTTGTATAATCGTTTTTGATTATGTCTAAAATATAGAATTATTTTTGGGGTGTTCTAAAAATTTTCATTTTTGGGAACTGACCGAAATTATTTTATCCATAATCATTTCGTTTATGTATATTCCAAATATAAAAAGAAAAACGAGAACCATTAAAGATTCTCGTTTTTTGAAACTGGGGTATTTGTAAAGAATTATTTACGAATAGGTCTCTTGAAACCAAATATGGTAGTATCTTCTTCTTTCTTCACAGTTCTATCACCTTTTCGTTGTTCCTTGTAATCACAACGATGTTTTGCGATAGATTTACTGTATAATCTAGTGATATATGAGCCTGTGCCCAGTGCATGCCCATTGCTGGCTCGTACAGCCCCATTCTTATCAGCTAGCCAATCTACTACCATCTGTACAGTACCGGCGTCACTGACCACGTCCTGGTCATTAAGTGTATATTCTATTGAGTAGTCATTTACATAGTTCGCGGTTGTAGTCCATACCCACAAATGTAAATTATATTTTACATCATATAGTGGAATGTTCAAACCGTGCTTTCTGTAATCGTTTTGGAATTCTTCTGTACAATGTTCTTCAACATATTTGTCTACTGGAATACCCTTTGTAGAAGCACCAACAATGTTACCTTTATCGTCAACTGGTATCATTCCATTTTTAACAATGTCATCCAATGTTGCCAAACCACCTGTTGGATTTACTGATGGTAAAGCAATATCAATCTTAAATCCAATTCCTACTGGGTCAGGTTTTTCATCACCCTTTAATGTGGTAATTGTATATGGTTGTTTTGGATTATATTTGTTGCCTTCGGAATAGAATGAATCTACCTTGTCCTGGTTAATTTCTGTTACAGGATATACGATAGAAACTTCAATATCTTTGGCTTCAGCCATAATCACTTTGATAGTATCGGCACTTTCGTTACCAGCTTTATCCACATATCTACGAATAACATAGTTTACACCTTTTTCCAATCTCTGTAATGTTAATGTATCTTGGGTAATACCATTAACTGTCCATTTAACTGGAATAGCATTTGTATTAAACTTCTGCATTTCGTATGGTGACTGGATTTCAACCTTTGGTGGAATGTCATCATAAATGATTTCTACACTAGCGACTGCTTTGTTTCCAAAATCGTCAGTATATTCATAAGAAACTGTATATCCAATGTTTCCTTCTTTATTGGTTACAATCTCCTTTTTGTCATTTACGAAATATGTTATCTTGGTACAACTATCAATCATATAAGATACTTCGTAATCACCAATCTTTTGACCGGTTAAATTATCTGTCTTATATGAAACAACTACATCCTTACCATTTACTTTCTTTGTATATGTTACAGTTTGAATTGTATCTATTGGGTTGCCCTTCTTATCTACAATCTTGGTTAATGTAATTTCAGTACCATTATCTTTAATAACTTCTTTGGCTTCTACCAATCCACCACCAATAGGTGTATATTGGGCTAAGGATTCGTCAATCAAATAGTTATATTCTTTAAGTTTAATATCTTTTGTCTTGATAGTATCTAATGTAACATCAATGTTAAATCTCTTTTCTGTCTTATGGACTGTATCACGAACAGTTACTGTGATTTCATTATCTTTCTTGTTTACATAGATTTTGTCATCTTTCTGTTCTTCAATGGTGATATAGTCAATAGTAGCATTTGTAGATTTAGCATTTGTCAATGTTACAACAGGTGGAGCATCATTGAACAATACTACGATAGAATCGCATTTTGTCTTTTTAGCATTACATACTTTGATTACTGTATCTTTCTTAATGTGTGGGAACTCTTGATTTGTTTCACAAGAATCTCCTTCACACAAAGTCCATTCAAACTTATGGTCTGGGTCATTAGTCTTTACAGTATCTTTTGGTTTTTCGTCATCCCATGTCTTGATTTCAGGAATTTCTTCCTCGTCAAGAATACGAATGATTACAGTAGAAGTATCGGAAAATTCACCATCAGTGACGATTACTTTTACAGTATCTTTTGTTTTCTTTTCATAGTCAATAGGGTTCTTAATGGTTAATGAACCAGTAGAATCTATTGAATAATTTGTTGTATCAGTCACAATGTATTTTACTGGTGTTTTATCTTCGTCTGTACCTGTAATCTTACATACTTTTCCTGTATAGTTTTCTTTTACAGAACAAGTTGTATCTTTTGTATGTACTGGCTCGTTAATGTCAGTAACTGTAATTGTGTATTTGGCTGTATCACTAGCACCACTTGTGTCTTTGGCTACAACTGTAATTGTAACTTTTGGTGTGGTTTCGTAATCCAATGGGTCAGTCAATTTAATTACACCATTACTGTCAATAGTGAAACCAGGTTCAACAATCTTGTATGTTATTGGGTCATTGTCAGGGTCAATAGCGGTAATAATACCAACTTCACAATTCTTACAATTTTCCGGTACAACTAAACTATCATTTGGTTGTAATACAGGTGTTTCGTTTACATTCTTAACATTGATTACTACGATGGCTGTATCTGTGAATAAACCATCAGTTACGAAAACTTTTAGTGTATCAGATTTAGTTTGTTCATAGTCAAATGGTGTTACCAATCCAATAGCACCAGTAGTAGGATTGACATGGTAATGCACAGTATCATCGCAAGAAAATTTAACAGGATTTCCATCTTCATCTTCTCCTTTGACCTTTCCGATTTCACCAGTTTTTCCTTCTTCTACAGTAAAGGTTGTGTCTTTTGTATGAACAGGTTCATTTTCATCGTTTATCTTAACTGTTACATTCATTGTATCTTTTGATGTGCCATCACTAGCAACTACCTTGAATGTAAATCCCTTTTCTTTTTCGTAGTCAAATGTTCGTGTAGAAGTAATAACACCATTTGAATCTATGGTGAATGGAACAGTACCAACAATAGAATATGTGATTTTATCGCCATCTTGGTCAGTGGCTTTTACACTATCTTTGAATGGCTTGTTTTCTTCAACATAGAATGTGGTATCGTGTTTATCAAATTTTGGACCGTCATTTGAGTTAGTGATACTGATTGTTACAATAGCACTATCTTTTAATGCTGGGTTATTCTTGTCCTGAACCAATACCTTGATTGTATGTGTCTTTTGGTCGGTTTCATAGTCAAATGTTTTCTTTGCCCAAACTTCACCATCACTATCTACTCTAAACAAACTTGTATCACCTTCTAACATTGTGAAAATGTTTTGAGTAAATTCAGGTTTGGTATCTACATCTTCGGCAACCAATTTCACAACCATAAATGGGTGAATTAGATTTTCAGGTAATGTAGTATTGGTATCTTTCAATACTGGAGCTTCATTTACATCAAGTACTGTAATTGGAATGTTTCGTGTTACCTTAACATTTCCAGTATCTGTTAATGTAATCTTAACAACATCTGTAATGGCTTTTTCGTAATCTAATGGTTCGCCAACTAGGGTCAATACACCGGTAATACTATCCAATGTGTATCTGTCAGTGAATGAACTATCCAAATAGAATCGTGTAGTAGCAGTCTTATTTAAGGTCTTAATTGTGTCAACGAAACCAGTATCATTTTCTGTGAATTTGTATGTTTTTGTAGTATCAAATTCAACATGACCTACTGGAGCATCGTTAATCTTAATTTTCAATTCACCACTGGTTTCACCATTTGGCAATACAGCACCACTTATACTGTCAATGTGTAATACAAGATATTCATTTGGTTCTACCAAAGTATCTTTCTTTACATTAACTTTAATTGTATCTACTGGTGTTTTTGAACCAATAGGAATTTTTGTTGTGATAGAAGTTTCACCACATACTGGAATGTTTGGTGGCATATTGAAATCGTCAGTAGTTACACCATCTTTCAAATCAAAGCAATATGTGAAATAAACATCAATGGTAGAAGTATCACTTAATTGTAATGGAATGATAACTGTTTGGTTATCTTCATACAAACCACCCTGCTTATTCAATTCAGGGAAATCCAATGTATCAGGGTCAAATTTTACGAAACGGAAGTTTTCACCCTTGAAATCATTACCAATTTCAAGTTGGTTAGCAAGTAATTGACCGGAGAAATCAAGATTACATTTCAAATAAATTTTTGAAGTAGAAATAAATGAACCTTGAATAGGAACATTATCTGTATTGTCAAATATAATGTTTTTATTAGAATAAATTAATAGATTACCACGATATTTGTCCTGAGTTTGAACTACATAACCTGTATCACTGTTGTAGATAACATTAATTGTAGTGTGGTTTCCAATAAACAAAGAATCTACAAATAGTCTAGTCAATCTACCGCCTGGTGGCATTAATACATGAATTTTACAACCATTTTTACCACCAACACAAGTATGGATATTATGATAGTATAAATCTATCATACCCTTACCATTTGTAGTATCAGATACATCAATAATATATTCTTGATTATTTTCTGTTAAAATAATATCATTTTCATAACCTTCGGAAGGCCAATTTAATGATGGCATTTTCAAATTAGTAGGAGCTGGTGGAACAGAATCACAATTTCGTGTAACATTTGCAGTTGTGTTAGCAACGCAAGTATTACCTACTATTGTATATCTATCTTGAACAGTTAATGTATTAGCACGAACTGGTCCTGATGTTATAGAACCATCATTTTCAATACTAACCAAACTATCGGTTAAAACAGGACCACCCAATTTCAATTCAACACCAGCGGTGATAGGTCCATCAGAGCCATTCCAACCAGATTTATCAGGTATTCTTACACGCATACCCAATTTCAAATAATCTGTTCCATACAACTTGTATTGGAGCATATAATCAAACTGATTTTGTTGTGTGGCTGAATCCTCTGCTATATTATCAAAATATAGCGGTTTTACATCTGCGCCTATCGCAAATGTGGCTATTGTAAACAATAATAAAAATAGCTTCTTCATTTTTTTCTCCTTTATTGAGTTTCATACTATTTATAGTAATTCAAACTAATTAAAATAAAAAAGTATTACCGATGTGGCAATACTTATAAGAAATAAATTAGTTTTGTTTAGATCTGGGTTTTACGCAGTTAAAGATTAGTAGTAGCGACGGGTCCAACGCGGGCGATTATCCGCACATTCAAACTGGCG
>Ga0247610_10006568_pt1 | contig 12080 bp, 6 predicted proteins | sample 174DNAGHGhighgp2_FD_193483 | JGI IMG/M metagenome (GOLD analysis project Ga0247610, IMG submission 193483) | Sheep rumen microbial communities from Palmerston North, Manawatu-Wanganui, New Zealand - 1742 DNA GHGhigh gp2 | ecosystem: Host-associated > Mammals > Digestive system > Stomach > Rumen ...
GGTGCCGATGTTCACATCCGTGTGCGTGGCGGTACGTCGGTAACCCAGACCAACGAGCCGCTGTACATCGTGGACGGTTTCCAGGTGGACAACATCAACGATATTCCTCCGTCGGACATTGCGTCAATCGATATTCTGAAGGATGCCTCCCTGACCGCCATCTACGGTGCCAAGGGTGGTAACGGCGTTGTGGTGGTGACCACGAAGAGCGCGCAGGCCGGTAACGTGAAGGTGAGCTTCAACGGCAACCTGAACATCAGCCACCTGTCGAAGAAGCTCGACCTGATGAACGCCGAGCAGTTTGCCAAGTACCAGTACCAGTGGCACTCGGCTGCCGGTACCCGTAACAGCAATGGTAAGTTCTTCCGTTCGAACTTCGGTAACCCTTACGACCTCGACATGTACGGTACGCTGCCTTCTCACGACTGGCAGGACGAGGTGATGGGTGAGACACCGCTGAACTACTCGGCCAACGTGAACATTGGCGGTGGTACGGAGAAGGTGAAGTTCAACATCTCGCTCACCCAGAGTGAGGACAAGGGTATCATTCTTGGTTCGGGTGTGCGCCGCACGAACCTCAACGTGAAGACCAACGTACAGATTACCGACAAACTGTCAATGTCGTTCAACCCGAAGTTCTCGTACCGTCGCAATACCGGTGCCGGTGGTGAGCACGTGGGTACGGGCGGTATCATCGATGTGCTGCAGTATCGTCCCACGAACGGTCTGCGTGAGTATGGCTATATTGACCCAGCCTACGCCGACCCCGACGAGGAGGAGCTGTTCACCTATACCAACCCGAAGAACGATATTGCCATCAACCAGCAGTTGCGCCATTCGTACACCTATACCAACGGACTGGCCTTCGACTGGAAGCCCATCAAGGGCCTGACGCTCCGCACGGAGGGTACCATCGGCCTGAGCTGGAACGACACCAGCCGCTTCTATGGTGCGTTGACGGCCATGGGCAAGCGCACGGAACACAATACGCAGCCAGTGGCCCAGCTGACCAACGGCTCTGGCTTGAACTACGTGTGGACGAACACCGCCACGTATAACTTCACCTCGAAGGAAGACCACAACTGGTCGTTCCTCTTGGGTCAGGAGATCTATCAGGCTCAGTCGCGCAGCACGCGCCTGTACAGCCACTACTTCCCCCGTTCGTTCGATGCCCGTACGGCTTGGAACAACATGGACTTCGGTACGCCTTACGACACAGGCTCCGGACTGAGTACCCCCGACCGCACGGCTTCGTTCTTCGGACAGGCCAGCTATAACTACAAGCACCAGTACCTGGTTTCGGCCACGTTCCGTGCCGACGGTTCTACGAAGTTCGCCAAGGGCAACCAATGGGGTTACTTCCCCTCAATCTCAGGTGCATGGGTCGTGAGCGAGGAACCGTTCATGAAGAACGTGAAGTGGATCTCGAACCTGAAGCTCCGTGCCGCTATCGGTCTGTCGGGTAACAACCGTATTGACAGCGACCTCTACCAGCCTCTCTACGCCATCCAGACATCGGGTGGCCCGGGCTTCGGTGAGGTGACCCACTACGGAGAGAAGTACTATGGCAACAAGGGCGGTGCGAAGTTCTCGAACAAGGACATCAAGTGGGAGACCACCATCACCCGCAACTTCGCTGCCGACATCTCGCTGTTCAACGGACGTGTGACCATCACTCCCGAGTACTATTGGTATACCACCCGCGACCTGCTCTACGACTCCGACCTTGCTGCCGTGCTGGGTTACACCAGCCAGATGCAGAATGTGGGACAGGTGACCAACCGAGGCTTCGACCTGAGCATCCAGGGTGACATCATCCAGGGCAAGGACTACGTCGTGTCGGGTAACCTGAACTTCGGCTTCAACAAGAAAGTGGTGGACAAGCTCAACGGCATCGACACCGAGATCTGGGACACCAACAGCCGCTGGAACACCGCCTATCAGGACTACTGTCTCCGTGAAGGCGACGAGGTGGGTCTCATCTACGGCTTCGTCTACGACGGGCTTTACTCGTTCGACGAGTTCTACTTCGACCCGCTGCTCAACTACCAGGCCATTCCCTGGGGCTCAGCAGCTGCCGACAACGGCACATCCAAGAACATTGCCCCGCGTGAGGACGGCTACGTCACGGTGATTAACGACATCTCGGGCGACTCCAACAGCGGTATAGCCACCCTGCCGGGCAAGCCCAAGTTCAAGGATCTGGACGGTGACGGACGCATCACCGAGAACGACCGTACTATCATCGGTAACACCAACCCGAAGATTCAAGGTGGTTTCGGTCTCAGCGGTTCATACAAGAACCTGGACTTCACCGCCAACTTCGTCTACATGATAGACTATGACCTGAACAATGCCACCGCCTATGTGCTGTCATCGTCAGAAGGTAACAAGAACAACTTCCACAACGTGCTGGCCGACTATTCCGACGGATGGCAGTATAACGACATCGACGGCAGCATTACCGGCACCAAGGGTGACATTCTCTACAAGTGCTACTATTCCGCTGACAAGAATGCGGTGGACATCTACAAGGAAGGCAACCCGAATCGCACGCTGTGGAACCCCACCGACGTGACGAAGAAGATTACTCACTCATACTTTATTGAGGACGGTTCGTTCCTGCGCTGTAACGACATCACCGTGGGTTACACGCTGCCTGAGAAGCTGACCAAGAAATGGGGCATTTCCAAGGCACGCTTCTATCTGAGTACATCGAACCTGTTCATCATCACTGGCTACAGTGGCTACGACCCCGAGGTGGACGTTCAGACCGGCTTGAAACCCAGCATGGACCTCAACCGCTATCCCCGTAACCGCAAGTTCGCATTTGGTACTAACATCACGTTCTAAAAACCAGAGAAAGATATGAAAATCAAAAATATATTATTGACAGGTATAGCAGCACTGACGTTAGCATCGTGCAACGACTATTTGGAAGTAGAGGCACCGTCGGCCTATACCGATGATTTCGTCTACAGCATGAAGACCGAGGTGCAGCGTGCCCTCTACGGTGTCTATGCTCAGGCGCTGGCTGGAAACCTCTATGGTAACATCTACCAGCGCAGCTTCGTCATGAACAGCGATGTGGACATGATAATCAACTCCAGCAGTGCCCATGCCCATGACAGCTATTCACGCTTTGACTGCGACGACCAGGGTGGCGACCTCTATAAATACTGGACAGCTGCCTATAACCTGATAGAGTATTGCAACAAGTTCATCCAGGCTGCCGAGGCCTCTGACGTGCGATTCGTGAAGGATGCCAACGGCGAGTATGAAATGGACGAGAACGGCAACCGGAAGCTCGATGGCGACATCATGCAGTGGATTGGCGAGGCCAAGTGTCTCAGGGCTATGGCCTATCACGACCTGGTGGTGTTCTTCGGCGACGTGCCCTTCATGTTCGAGCCTGCCAGTGTGCATGGTTCCGACTTCGTGCCTCCCATTGTCAATCGCGAGGAGATTCAGAAGGCACTCATAGAAGACCTGCAGAAGGCTGCCCCCTACATGGTTTCTACCTCGACTGTCACCGTGGAGCGCTGCTCCAAGGAGTTTGCACAGGGTCTGATAGCACGTATCGCCCTCACTGCCGGTGGCTACTCCTTGCGTCCCAACAAGAGCGACCCCAAGAGCTACGGCACGATGGAACGTCCGCAAAACTGGCAGGAGTTCTACCGCACCGCCATGCTCTATGCCGACTCTGTCATCATGAGTGGCACACACCAGCTGCGCAGCAGTTACCAGGATGTGTTTGTCAACGAGTGTAACTACCAGGTCATCAACAACGACGACCCCATCTTCGAAATACCCTTTGCCAAGGAGTCGACCGGCAACGTGGGTTACATCCAAGGACCTACCTACAGCTCCTATGAAGGTAAGACCGTAGGCCCGTGGGGCGGATGCTCCGGCAACGGACGCCTGAATGCCTTCTACCGCTTCCTGTTCCGCGATGGTGACTTGCGCCGTGAGTTTGTGAACGGTCTGTGGTACTATTCTTATTATACCAATGCCGATGGTGCACTGGCCGACACGGTCTATATCCGACAGGACTATACCGTACACAACAACAAGTGGTCGAAGCTCTGGACCAGCACCAGCAGCGCTCTGGGTGACATCACCACCGGTTCCACCGGCATCAACTATCCCTACATGCGCTATGCCGATGTGCTGCTGATGTATGCCGAGGCTGCCAACGAACTGAACGATGGTCCCACCGACAAGGCTGCTGAGTGTTTAAATAAGGTACATGCGCGTTCATTTGCTAATGGCGACCCCGACTTCGTTGCTCAGGCAAAGGCCTCGAAGGAAGCATTCCAGAAGGCTGTCCTCGATGAGCGCAAGTGGGAGTTCGCCGGTGAGAACATGCGCTGGCGTGACCTGGTGCGCACCAACACCTATGCCGAGGAACTGGTATACAGTTTCCTGCGCTATTACTCCGTGGGTATGCAGAATGCCGGTAGCTCCACAGGCTATGAGGATGCCATCAACATTCACGACGGCTACAGCCCCGATGCAGGCTACATTGACAATCTGCCCGAGCGTATCTACTACCACCAGTACACCATCGACGAGCCTATTGCCAACGGTTTGGCACTCCTTTTCTTCAGGACCCAGTACTATGGCTACGTCATCGACGCTACTGGCAACATTTCACAGAAGTACCCCAACCAGTCGCTGAAGAGCCTGCGCATCTACAATGCCTACAAGCCCGCATCACAGCCCACTACGGGTATGATTACGAACTATGGCTTCACCGCTCAGGCATGGAACTTCTCGGACTTCTATCAGTGGGGTGACCAGAACACCGGCACGCCCAAGAACGAGTGTAAGTACAGCTACTACGGATTCATACGCTGCGACGACGGTGGCAACCTCTGGATCATCCGCAACGGTGTGCAGGAGCAGTTCCCCTCGAACATCCCCTCTGCCGACAAGCTGCCCGTGGTACGCTACATCCTTCCTTATCCCAACCTGGCCATCCAGCGTTCTGCAGGAGCCTATCAGAACTACTATGGGTATTAAGCGGGCTTCGCCCTAAATGATAATTGATAAATGATAAATGATAAATAAAGATATGATGAACAAGATTAATAAGAATTGGCTTAGCCTCTGTGTTCTCTGTCTCCTTAGTGCGCTCTGTGTGTCTTGCGACAAGGACGATGACAATTCCAATGTCACTGACAGGGAGTTCATGACCATGTTCATTTGTGACAATACACGAGGCAAGGGTAGCGACTATCCCTACAACAGCGGACTCGATGCTGCCTATCCTCATGGAAACACCATCCACCTCTACTGGTATGGTGTGGACGACTGTGCGGGCTATCAGGTGCAGATGGCGCTGCTGCCCAAGGTCAGTGGCGGGTCTGAGGCCTGGGGACGCATACAAGGCACCAGCGACCTGCTGCTCGACACCATCGTAGGTCCCAAGGTGCTTGACCTGCTCATCAAGGACCAGCAGTACTCTACAAGCTACCGCTTTGCCATACGTGCCCTGTCGAAGAAGGACAAGAACATCAAGGGCGACGAGAGTACCTTTGCACATGCCTCCAACTGGTACGGACACGGCAACGGACGACAGTGGCAGGAGTACTTGGGCGTTGACACCAAGGACCGCTATCCTACGCCCTATGCTGTCTATGTGAATCAGGCTGAGACCACGGAGACCACCATGCACGTCTACTTCAACAGCAACATCTCACAGTTAGGACTGACCGACTCTGAAGAGGACAAGGACAAGCTGGCCAGCTTCTACGAGAACTTCAACATCGATGCCGATGGTAACCTGGGATATGAGTACCTGACGGTGTCACCCTCGCCCAACAACCCCAACTCTACCGTGGGCGAGAAGTGGAAGCGCTACAAGATTACCGATGCTGACAAGAAACGCGGCTATGTGGTGATTGACGGCCTGATGGCCAACTCTGTATACGTCATCGACGTCATCGACCCCAACGTGCCGGTGGCCATCGATGCCAAGTACAACACCTGCACCGCACGTTCCGACGGACAGCCCGGCGAGCCCATCCTCCTGGAGCACGCTGCCCTGATGGCTACCCAGAACTCTGCCGAGATTCCCAACAACGAGCTGAAGCGTTCGGATGTATATGCACGTGCCGCAGAGTTCGATGCAGCACCCCTGACACCTACGCTCCACGACTTCATTTCCAATACCGACTATGCCGAGGGTCAGACCTTCTACCTCGAGGGCGGAAAGACCTACTATATGGATGGCAACGACATCACCTGTAAGGGCTTCACCCTGCGTACCAACCCTGCTGATGTGGCTCAGGGCAAGCGTGCACGTATCATCAGCGGTATTGGCAAGGGCTCCAACTTCACCCAGGGTGTCAATGGTGAGCAGTGGAACGGCTGTCCTTACTCCATGTTCACCTTCGGACGCTCACCCGAAGCCGGTGAGGGCGGTGAGATATACATGAAGAAGCTGGCCTTCTACGATATTGACTTCGACAATCCCCTCTGCTATAACTACGGTGACCAGCAGGCCGGTAAGGGTAGCCCAACGGGTAACTACTTCTTCAATATGTTCAGTGATGGTATGGCTGTGACCCTCGACTCGCTCGTCATGGAGAACTGCTCGTTCAAGCGCCTCATCCGTGGATTCATCCGTGAGCAGGGTCCCAACTACAAGGTTTGGAACCACGTGCTCATCAAGAACAACCTCTTCCTCGACTGCGGTTACTACAACCAGGGTGCCGGTGGCTATTGCTGGATTGCTGGTATCAACCAGACCGGCTCTAACCTCTACAAGGACTTCAAGGTGGTGGAGAACACCTTCTTCGACAGCCCCTTCCCCGCATTCTTCAGCGAGGAGAACACCAACAACCGCCGCGACAACGGTCCGTGGATGATTACCTTCTCAAACAATACGCTGGTTAACTTCAACACCCGTGCCAATGGTGCCATCTTCAAGATGCGTGACCTGCCCGACGGTTCGGTCTACACCGTGGAGAACAACCTCTTCGTGCTCTGCAAGAAGGCCGGTGACCAGCGCGTGCTCGCCATGTGGGGTGCTGACATCCGCAATACCCAGACCAATGCTGACGGTTCTGCTGGACACGTTACGCTGAACTTCCATAACAACTGGTCTACCAACAACGACCTGACCAACGGATCTATCTTCAGCGCCAATGCCTGGACTGCTACGAGCAACAACTTCGGCAAGCTCGTCAAGGACGGTAACGCCACGCTCAACGGTACCCTCGAGGTGCAGGTGGCCAATATCTCTGCTACCGACCTCATGGAGCAGCCCTGCCCGCCTTACATCGCCGCTACTGCCAACGACATGAACATGCACCGTGCCGATGCACTCGACGGTACTGCCTCTACCGAGTTCAACGTGAACCTTTATATCAAGAACACCAGCAACGAAATCTACCAGAACAACGTAGGTGCTGCACGCTGGCGTAACAAGTAAAGCCTCTTCCTAACCCTCCCCAAAAAGGGGAGGGGAAAAGAGGGAACAAGGAATAAAGAATAGAAAACAGAAAGATATGATTACAATAATAGCCAGAAGATATCTGATAGCTTTATCATTTATCATTTGTCCTTTGTCATTTAGCGTAGTGCTCACGTCCTGCGACGATGCCAACGAGTATGAGGACACCAACACCGATAACCCCTCTTGGGTCACTGGTTATAACGACTCACTCAAGATTGCACATCCTCAGACTTTGGCTGGCACCCGTTGGATGCGTGGCAATGGCTTGAAAGTCAATGCCTACGGACAGGAGGTGCAAGGGTTTGTGGAAAGCCTGAACTTCGTCAGCGCCGACAGCGTGGCTGTGAAGATGAGCCAGGGAACAACCAGTGGCACGTGGGTGGACGAGTCGAACACTCAGTATGTGCCTTATTACGAGTACACCTATTCAGAGACCACCGGTAGCTTTGAAATCCTGAAGCGAGTGGTCGACGACCGTGGAGCCGTTTCCAAGTCGGCCATCTTCACCGGTGTTGCTGTCAGTGGCACTCGTGAGGTCATCACCGTGGCACACTTCGGCGACACGCCCGTTCAGTCCTATCTGGTGAAACAGTAAGGGACTTCTGCTGACGGCAGCATAGACAACAAGGGGATTCCATCGCTGGAAAGGGTTCAGACAGTAGTGTCGCCCTAAGAAGTGGTCCCACGTTGTCTATGTTGTCGTTATTCATCCCCTCTTTCGCAAACCTTTACGTTAATTAATTTGGTAAAAAAACGCAAAACGTTTGGCTGTATCGGAAAAAATCTCTATTTTTGCACAGAATATGGGTTCAACTCCGCAAGATTCTTTGATTTACTAACTAAATAATAGGATTTATGAAGAAAATTTTTACTTTAGTTCTGGCCCTGATGGGCTTTGTCAGCGTTAACGCTGAGACAGTAGACGACATTGCTGTCTGCAAGCACAGCTACGTGCTTTGCTTCGACGACTGGGACAACAATGGCGGTGGCAAGCCTGGTAAGGGCAAGTTGTTCGGTAACGGCTTCTTCCTCGACGTGACGGGTGGTTCCGTATCTACCGGTAAGGGTAAGGTGAACCTCTCTGTGGTGAACGAGGCCGACGACAACCACGTCACACAGTACATTGCCGACAAGTACGGTGCTGACTATCCCGACGACCACTACAACTCCTGGCGTCTGAAGAATGCTCAGGACGTGATTGCCATGAAGGTTACGGCTAAGTCCAAGCTCATCTTCTTCCTGCAGGGTAACAACAAGAGCGGTACTGAGGCCCGTATCCCCAAGATTTCCAAGAACGCTGACCTGAGCGACCCTCTGAATCCCGCTCCCGGTGAGGATCATCCTACCACCGACTCTGGTTTCCGTTACGAATGGACCGCTCCCGACGACATGACCATCTACATCGGTACCTATAATGGTGACACCTTCTTCAGCTACCTCATCGTCGAGGCCAACGAGGCTGAGGGTACTCCTTCCGTCAAGATAGGCGACCAGCAGTACGCTGACGGTCTGTGGTTCAAGGAGGTTACCGTCAAGGCTAACGATGCCTACGGCGTGCCCACCGATGTCTACTACACCACCGATGGCTCTGAGCCCACGGCTGCAAGCACCAAGTACACTGCCCCCATCAAGGTCTACGCTACTTCTACTCTGAAGTTCCAGGCCTTCGTAGGAGGCAATGCTGTTCCCGGTGCCGACAATGAGGCTGGTGTGAACTTCAAGTTCAACGCTCCCACCATCGAGGCCGACGGTGCTACCGTCACCATCACCTCTGAGTATGAGGGCAAGGGTGCCACCAACTTCTATAACATCGGTGAGACCGATGTGGAGGACAACACTTTCACACTGACTGAGTCGGCCACCGTGACCGCCTTCACCAAGATCGAGAACGGCAACTACGGTTCCTTCACCTCTATGTCTACCACAAAGGATGTCTACGTGCTGAATCCTCTGAAGGAGAAGAAAGTCATCACCGTCAGCGGCAATGCCGTGATCGACGATGAGGCTACTAAAAATGCTACCGACGGAAGGACCTATTACAAGATTGAGAACGGTGTCATCAACTACGACAAGATGGACTTCTTCATCAAGTCACCCGTCATCTCTGCTGTTGCCGGTGACAACGCCCAGTACCAGATTGACGGCCAGGAGGCTTACATCCAGATGAGCAACACCAACATCGTGTTCCTGCTGGCTGCCGGTGACAAGGCTAAGGTGAAGGTTATCTGCTCGAAGAACTCCTGCAAGAACCTCAATGCTGCTGATGCTGAGGATGGTTCTCAGGTGAACGACCGCAAGTGCGTCATCAACGTGAGCGGTACCAACTACACCCACCTGAACGAGGATGGTAACGAGATGTCCGATATGAAGCTGTTCCCCAACGATGCCAACGTCGTTGAGTTCGAGCTCCAGGCTGGTAAGATGGTGAAGCAGAACGTGAAGAACGAGGCCGGTGAAGACGTTATCGGTGAGGACGGTAAGGTTGTTCAGGAAGAGGTGTTTACCCCCGAGGACACTTACTTCACCTTCCAGAAGTACTCTGGCACCGGTGCCATCTATATCCAGAGCATCGAGATTAATCCTATTGCTGGCGATGACACTGGCATCACTGCTGTCAACACCGAGGCTGCTGCCAAGAACGTACGTTACAACATGGCTGGCCAGGTTGTAGGTACCAACTACAAGGGTGTGGTCATCGAGAACGGCAAGAAGCTCATCGTGAAGTAATCAGGATAGCCCGATATTCGTATCAGAAGTATTCCGGGCATCAATAGAATAGAAACCCCAATGAATAGCCGCTGTCCCCAGGGATGGCGGCTATTTTGGAAATAAGGCCAGGTAACTTGAACATCTATGAAAGATTATCCCGACAGAATGACCCCTGCGCAGTCCAGGGCTTTTCGTGAGGATGTGCTGAATATTGTCAGCCAGATTCCCTGCGGACGTGTGACCACCTATGGCCATATTGCAGCCTTGGCAGGATGGCCGAGTCATTCACGGATGGTGGGAAGGACCTTGCGATACACGCCTGGGGCAGAGCTGCTGCCTTGCCATCGAGTGGTCAATCAGGCAGGACGTACCGCTCCGGGGTGGAGCCGTCAGCGCCCTTTGTTGGAAGCAGAGGGAGTCACTTTCAAATCAAACGGTCATGTAGACATGGGTCGCCACCTGTGGGAACCCTCGGCAGTTGCAGACTGAATGACCAGCAAGGGGGTGGGGCAGTCCCTTCCCAGCAGCATTAGGAACAGTTCATCCAATACTGGCGTTCTTGTTCCGGCATTTTCTCAATGGCATAGCGGAGCATGGTACGGGGCATCTCCTTGGCATGTTGGCTCAGGAAATCACGCAGCAGGTCTGTGGAAACCCTCTTGCCCATCTCGCGCAGCATCCAGCCCACAGCTTTGTGCATCAGGTCATGCGGATGGTGCAGGTGTATTTCGGCATAGCGCAGGCACCACGAAGGGTCGCCCATCTGTGAGGTCTTCCATGTACAGACCATGCTCATCCGCTGCTTCCACAGACAGCTGCTCTGTGCCAGTTCGTCGAGCACCTTTGTCTTGTACTCTCTGTCGCCCAGGTACGATGGCAGTAGCAGCCAGTGTCCCAGTATCTTGTGGACAGACAAATCGACCAGGTCCCAGTTGTTCGCCTGCTCTGCGTATCTGAGATACATGGTCAGTATATCATCACGCCCGCTGATGGCAGTCTTGTTGTTCTCCAGTCGTCTGGTGGCCAGTTTCTCGAATTTCGATACAAGGATAAGCAGTCCGCAAAGCCTCACCTCGTGCCAGCGGTTCATCAGCAGCTCCGGTACCTCGCTCAATGGCAGGTCGTTACCGACGGCTCTCACCACTTCACGCGTCTGAGGCACCTTCAGACCCAGGAACTCGTCACCCTCGCCATATTGACCAGGACCTGTCTTGAAGAACTTCATCAGAATACTGCGCTGCTCATCGTTCTGCAGCGACTCCATGTGCGATATGATTTCTTTAGCGTTCATACAGTTCTTGTTGGTTGTCATAGCAGCAGGTAGGCAATGATGCAGCAGATGGCAGCTACAGGGAAAAGTCCCATGCGGCGCCAGGCTGCTACAATGCCCGCCAGCAGGGCTATCACTCCTGGAAGGGGTGTCGGTGTGGTCAGCACCATGTCTGGGAAGGTCATCACTGCCAGTGTGACAAAGGGTACGTAATAGAGGAAACTGCGCACGAAGCGGTTGTGTATCTGCCCCTTGATGAAAACCATGGGTGTCACACGTATCAGGTTGGTGACGACGATGGCCAGGAGGATATAGATCAGGATGCTATGGTTCTCCATCGGTCTTTATCGGTTTTAGCCAAGCGGCAACGGCGGAAATAATGATCGTCAGCACCACCGTACGCATGCCACTGCTCCACTGACCCACCACAGGAGCCAGGGCACACAGACCACTCAGCACGAAACTGGCAATCAGTGCATAGAGCACGTTACGGTCGTCGCGGGCAGGAGGAATGATGATGGCAAGGAACATGCCATAGAGCGACATGCTCAAGGCAGTGACCATTGTTGGTGGCAACAGGCTACCCGCCATGATGCCCACAGCACAGCCCGATGCCCAGAATAGTGTGGATATCAG
>Ga0247610_10006569_pt1 | contig 12076 bp, 7 predicted proteins | sample 174DNAGHGhighgp2_FD_193483 | JGI IMG/M metagenome (GOLD analysis project Ga0247610, IMG submission 193483) | Sheep rumen microbial communities from Palmerston North, Manawatu-Wanganui, New Zealand - 1742 DNA GHGhigh gp2 | ecosystem: Host-associated > Mammals > Digestive system > Stomach > Rumen ...
GCTTCTTAAGCTTCTCTGTATTGCGGAAAGCGTTCATCGTACCTACCTCGGGACCATACTGGCCGTTGATAAGGATGACAGCCTGATCGGTAACGTTCATAGCGGTAATAGATCCGCCTACGAAGTCATCAGAACCCGGACAGTCGATGATGTTAAGCTTCTTGTTGTTCCACTCTACATGGAATACAGTAGAAAACACCGAGTAGCCATATTCCTGCTCAACAGGGAAATAATCGCTAACGGTGTTCTTCTGCTCAACTGAGCCACGACGCTTGATGATACCTGCTTCGTAAAGCATACTTTCGGCAAGAGTGGTCTTGCCGCTACCCGCACTGCCAATGAGTGCAATGTTTTTAATTTCGTTAGTCTGATATACCTTCATATCTTTTCAGTTTTAGGTGAATAATCTTATATCGGGCACTAAAGTAGGCATTTTTTGAGAAAACACCAAAGAATTCTTCCAAATATTAAACTAAATTAGTAATTTTGTGCGCGAAATAAGAAAAAAATGGCAGGAATATATGTTCATGTACCATTCTGTAGCAGCCGATGTGTGTATTGCGGCTTCTATTCGACCACGGGGCTGGAGCTTCGCGACAGGTATGTCGACGCCGTTTGCCACGAGATAAAGATGCGCCCATCCACCGAGCCCGTCGGCACTATATATCTAGGTGGAGGTACACCAAGTCAGCTATCCCCTACCCACCTGAAGAGGATACTTGATACTATATATATATATAATAAGGTGGAAAACGATGCTGAGATAACGATGGAGGCAAACCCTGATGATATAACCAGCGAGTTTGTGGCCACGCTACAGCAGCTGCCCATCAACCGCATATCGATGGGCACTCAGACTTTTGACGACGAGCGACTGAAGTTTCTGCATCGACGCCACACCGCATCACAAGTGCCAGCAGCTGTATCGGCCTTGCGCCAAGCGGGATTCAAGAACATAAGCATAGACCTGATATACGGATTCCCCAACCAGACACTAGATGAGTGGAAGGCAGATATAGACGAGGCGCTGCGACTGGACGTAGAGCACATATCGACCTACTGTCTGATGTACGAAGAGGGAACGGCGCTATACCGACTGCTGGAGCAAGGCAAGGTGCAGGAGATAGACGAGGAGCTGGAGCGACAGATGTACTACACGCTGATAGAGCGACTGGAATCGGCGGGATATGAGCACTACGAGATTTCGAACTTTGCCCGCCCAGGGTATCGCAGTCGTCACAACAGCAGCTACTGGAAGGGCGTACCTTATATCGGTGTAGGCGCAGCAGCCCACTCGTATGATGTAAAGACACGCAGCTGGAACATAGCCGACATACGTCAGTACATCGAGGGTATGGAGAAAGGCGAACGGGTATCAGACGAAGAGACGCTGGACGAAGACACGAGATATAACGACGCGATAACAGTAGCGCTGAGAACCAGCGACGGACTGGACCTGAGCAAGCTGTCAGAAAAGCAGCGACGCTACTGTATGGCCAACGCTCAGCGACACATCGACGCCAATCTGCTGAAACTGGCAGACGATCATCTTGCGCTAACAAAAGAAGGACTGTTTGTTAGCGATATGGTGATGAGCAACCTGATTATGATATAGACTTTACGCGCTTGATGGCGAAATAGAAGTATGCTATCAGCAGCGGGTAGCCTATATAATATAAGGTGGTGATGCTGAACACCACATAGACCACAGCGCAGATAGCACCCAAACCTACGAGATAAAGTATCGCATCGGCCAGCGGCAGACTGTGATACACGTCATCGATAGTGGCCAGACCAAGAATGATGATGGCCCAAACAGACGATATGAACACACCAAGCCAGAAGGGCAGCGCAAACGGATTGAGCGACGGATGATAATAGAAATGGCGCCACGTTTCAGGGCCGAACAGTTGGATGCTGCTATACAGTACTGCCGACGAAGCTATCAACAGGCAAAGGGCCGTGGGATAGAACGAAGGGATATCGTCGAAATGCACAATCTTACAACCCTTACGCATCAGTCGGCGCAGGCCATAAGCCGCACCAGTGAGTATGCAGAAGGCCATAAACACCAGCAGGTGGGTATTTGAGAATGCATCGATGAACTGACTGATAGGATCGTCGGGCGACACCTTTGACAGGAGTTCGTTCTCGTGTATCCAGCCGAAGGTAAGCTGGTCGCGCGCCACCTTTACCCAGACGGAATCGATCGAGTCAGACGGAACTGTCTTGATGTCGGCCACCACCACATGCTCATTACGGCGGATGGTGATGGAGTCCTTCTTCATCTCCTCGCCGATAGATTCGAGCTCGATACTAACCACATCGGGCACCGACATATCGTCGGGCTGCTGGGCCACAACCACCAGCGAGTCGCCCGTAACCACAAAATTGTAGTTCTGGGTGTAGTGATGGGTTGTATAGAACGATATCGAATCGAGCTGCTGGGCTGTAAGGTCCCATGCATCAGGGGTGATGGGGCCGCGATTGTAGCAGCCACACAGCAACAGCGAGACGAACAGAAGGCTAACGAGTCGACGCATGGACATTCATCTGACAATGTTGACAATCGAACTCAAGACGGAATCGGCGACCATCGCCTAAAACAAGAGAAAGCGGCTCGCGCCAAGTGGGACGTTTTCCGCCGCGCTTGACACAATAGCCAAGCGAGTATCGCAGACAATGGCGACACTGCATGATAGGTCCATCGCCACCTTTAAGCTCGAAAGCCGAAAGCTCGTCGGTGCCGTAGAATGCGGCCGCCTGGCGATTGGAGATATTGTTCTGATAACTAAGTTCACCTACTCCAGGATTGCCCACTACCCTAGCCCGCTTTATGCTGCGCTTTATCTCGCTCATAGCATCGATCAGTTGGCGACGCATATCGGACAGTTGGCTGTTAGGGATGAAGAAGTTGAAGTCCTCGGGCACATCAACCTGGGCGCACTCATAGATGGTATCGCCAAGTTTGGAGAGTTGGCGCACAAGATTCTCGCGAGGCGACTTCTGGGCCAACTGATGTTCGGCTGCAAAATGCACCTTAGCATCACCAGCACTCAGTTCGAAACCATCATCTACGGCACGTAGAGAGATAGTAACGGGAATCTTACGTGTGGCGCTGGACTTAGAGAGGATTCGCTCGAACTCCTGATCGTTGTTACGATAGAGCGACATCCCCGGGCGCAATCCTGCAGGCATTTTAAATGGATAAATCCTGTTGCCCACCACGCGGTTGGCGCGGAAACCTTCGAACTGGCGGTCGCCATTTAAGAAACACAATCCGTCGCCATTAGCAAAGCTGGCTGTGCCTGCTACATTAAACGAATCGTGACGTATCTCCTTGACCTTACCCACAAACTCGCCAACGGCCTTAGGTGTGTCGAACGAAGCAATATCGGGCTGACGACCATTAACAAAATATGTGGTGTAGCCGCGATTGAACGTACGTTTGAGATTAGGCGTAAACGTATAATCGCAACGACCCTTTGAGGCGCGACAATACTCATCCTTGTGCTTGCGGATAAAGGCGTTGAGCAGTTCGCTATATGCGGCAGTTACGTTCTTGACGTAGGCCACATCCTTGAGTCGGCCCTCGATCTTGAACGAAACGGCACCAGCCTGGATAAGTTTCTCGAGATTCGCACTCTGGTTCATATCCTTGAGCGACAGCAGATAGCGCTCGCGCTCTATCTCTGCCCCATCGGCATCGACCAGCGAGAAACGCATGCGACAGAACTGGGCGCACTCACCACGATTGGCGCTACGACCAAAGCAATGCTGCGAGGCATAACAGATGCCCGAATAGCTTACGCACAAAGCACCATGAACAAACACTTCGAGCTCGATATTGGGCACCTCGCGATGTATCTCGGCTATCTCGTCGGCAGATAGTTCGCGAGCCAGAACCGCCCGCGAAAAGCCTACCTGCTGCAACCAACGGACCTTGTCGGCCGTACGGTTATCAGTCTGTGTAGAAGCATGTATCTCGAATGGTTTGTCCTGCATAAACTGCAGCAAACCCATATCCTGCACCAATATCGCATCGACACCTATCTCGGCCAACTGGTCAATGAGACGATGAACCTCATCAAGCTCGTTGTCGTAAACGATGGTATTGAGCGTTACGTAAATCTTAGCGCCAAACAGGTGTGCATAATCGCAAAGTTGGCGCACATCATCGATGCTGTTTCCCACCGCAGCACGTGCTCCGAATTTGGGTGCTCCGATATATACGGCATCGGCACCATGATCGATGGCAGCAATACCGCAAGCCAGATTCTTGGCAGGAGCTAATAGTTCTAACGGAGTCACTAGGCTTACTTGATTTCGTCGATATTATACGGAGTCTCCTGATAAACGTAATAGTTTATCCAGTTAGAATACAGCAGATTGGCGTGAGCGCGCCATGTGACCAGAGGCTCATTATCGGGATTGTCATCACGATAGTAGTTCTTTGGCATATCTACATCGTCGCGAATACCGCGATCACGCTTATACTCATTGTCGAGTGTGTTTGGCGCATACTCCAAATGGCCTGTGATAAAGAACTCACGACCACCACGAGCCATCACCATACTTACACCACTCTCGGGCGATTCGGCCAAAAGAGTAAGATCGGGATTAGCAAGGATGTCCTCGCGATGAACCTCGGTATGACGGCTGTGAGGCATCATAAACACATCGTCGAACCCACGGAATATGGGCAGACGATTGTCAAGCGATGTCTGTGGGAAGATGCCGAACATCTTCTTTTCCAATGGATATTTGGGCACTCCGTAATGGTAATACAATCCGGCCTGAGCAGCCCAACATATAAATAATGTACTAGTGACGTGAGTCTTGGCCCAATCGAAGATATCGGTAATCTCGTCCCAATAGGTAACATCCTCGAACTCCATAGTCTCGACAGGAGCTCCGGTAATGATCATTCCGTCGAACTTCTCGTTACGCATCGACTCGAAGTCGCGATAGAACATCATCATGTGTTCGATCGGGGTATTCTTGGGTGTATGACTCTTAAGCTTCATAAAATTGATCTCCATCTGCAACGGAGTGTTTGATAGCAATCGCACCAAGTCGGTCTCTGTAGTTATCTTCAGAGGCATCAGGTTGAGAATCACTATCTTAAGCGGACGTATATCCTGAGTTGTGGCCCGCGAGTTATCCATCACAAATATATTCTCGTTTTTGAGAATATCAATTGCGGGCAATCTGTCTGGTAATCTTAGTGGCATTTTCTGTTTCTTACTATACTTTTAGAATTTCATCACACAACATGACACGTTGTCGAGTCCTCCGGCTGCTACTGCTGCATCGCAGAGCGCGTTGGCGTCGGAACCTTTTTCGAGCAGTGTGGTAATGGCGTGATCGGGCAGCATATCGGTAAGACCGTCGGTGCACAGCAGATATACATCGCCCTCCTTAACATCCTGGGTAATCATCACGATATCCATAAACGACGAAGAACATCCGCCACCAATACAGTTGGTAATGATGTTGGAGTGCTTAGACGAACCAAGCATATTGCTGAGCGAGTGGTCGGATGTGAGCTGTGTGAGCTCGCCATCGCGGAAACGGTACAGACGGCTGTCGCCACAGTTTAGCGAGTAGAACTCGCCCTCGTAGAATGCCAAGCCCACAAGTGTAGTACCCATACCCTTATACTGCTCGTCGGAACGGCCCTTCGAAGCAATGATGTTATTGATGGAATCGAGCCAACCTACCAGCATCTCGTTGATGGCACTGGGAGTAAGTCCTGTGGGCAGATCGTGAAAGAAGAACTGCAGATTGTGCAAAGCATCGCTGCTGGCCACATCGCCACGATTATGACCTCCCATACCATCGGCTACGGCCACGATATAACGATCGTTATTAGTCAACGAGACACGTGTATCGAAACCATCATTACGCACGAAATGACTTTCCACCAGCACCATGTCTTCGTTCTGACTACGAACGCAACCAACCTTACTGGCTGCTGTCATGTGTATTGTAAACATATTATATTCTTTATCTAATTATCACCTGTAAATTAATGTTGGCAATAGTGAGTATATCACCATTGTTCAACGTCATTTCAACATCGGGCTGGATGGGGCGCTGATTTACACGCGTACCATTGGATGAGTGCTTATCGATAACGCACCAACCCGAATCGGATTTATACTTTAGCTGAGCATGAACACCCGAAACATAAGAATGCTGCTCGAAGAACTGGATGTATGGGCCCTTGCGGCGACCGATGATCGCACCGTTCATTGCAACAATTCGTATATTGAGGCTGTCATTAGCCAACGTCAGTACTGGGAGTCCTCCACGCGAAGGAGCTGCCTGAGAAAAAGATATGCTGGGGCCCATTGACATGCTGGATGATATGCTGCTGACAGCAACGCTCACATCTTGCTGTTTCTGCTTTTCGACAGCAGCACCATGACGCGAAACCATCAAGCCGCCGCAACGGGTGCAACGACGTCCGAGTCCCACATGACCGCACTGCTTACAGAACAACAACTCCTGTCCACACTGGTCGCAGTAATGGGAATCGTCTTCTATCTGTTCTTTACAAGCTGGACAAATTATCATATTTCTTTATATATCTTCTGGTAGTATAATCTGATATGTTTCCTTTGTAACCTGATCGGGTGGCAGCATGGATACACGCTGCGACAACTTCTGGATAGTTGTATCGAGCAGGTTGCGCATCTCGCGGGCATTGCCCCAAGAATTTGACTTGGCAAGTACCATCTTGTAGATCTTGTCGAGGGCCTTGACCTCTGACTCGGGCGACAGCTGGTACTGCTCCTTCTGAGCCATATGCTTGTAGATGGCAAGCAGTTCGTCGGGATCGTAGTCGTCGATATGCAACTTATGGGTGAAACGGCTGGCCAGTCCGGCATTCATCATCAGGAACTCCTCCATCTTGTCCTTATAGCCTGCAGCTATCACTACAAACTTACCTCGATCGTCCTCCATACGTTTCATCAGGGTATCGATGGCCTCCTTGCCGTACATATCGCCTCCATCGCTCAGCGTGTAGGCCTCGTCGATAAAGAGGATTCCACCCATGGCCTTATCACACATATTGTTGACGATCTTAGGCGTCTCACCCATATACTTACCTACAAGTGTGGCTCGGCTGGCCTCGATGACGCGAGATGTCGGGAGAATGTCCATAGCCTGGAGTATCTCACCCATCTTGCGGGCAATAGAGGTCTTACCTGTACCAGGATTACCAGTAAGGATGAAGTTCATAGCCATCTGCTGAACATTACCAGCGCCCATAGCTGCACGCTGCTTCATGAACATGCTCTGTACAGCAAGTCGACGGATAGAATCCTTGACGCTGCGCATACCGATGAACTCTTCGAGCTCGTTGAGTACCACATCGAGTGGACGTGCTGCCTCGCTCTGCGACATGGGCAGGTCTTCCTTGGTGAGTGCGAACATATCGCTCTCCTGGAATCCAGGAGTTGTCATCTGCTTGATGAGTCGCTGGCTCTGACGCTCTACTGATTCGTTGAATATGCGACGTGCCTCGCGGGCATTACCGAAGTTCTTGTCGCGACGCAGATAGAGCTGCTCGAACAATCTGTGAATAGCAGCCTTGGTATCCTCGTCGACAGTAAAGTTCTTGCCTGCAGCAAGCTTCAGGAATATCTCGGTCAACTCGTCTGGTGTATAGTCGTCGAAGTGGATAGTCTGTGTAAATCGGCTCTTCAATCCTGGGTTGGTATCGATAAAGTCGTGCATCTGGTCGGTATAACCAGCCACAATACAGATGAACTTTCCGCGATCGTCTTCCAGACGTTTCAGCAGTGTGTCGATAGCTTCAGCACCGAAGGTATCGCCGTCGCTCGACTTTAGAGTATAAGCCTCGTCGATGAACAGCACGCCGCCCATAGCCTGATCGACCAGCTGGTTGGTCTTGATGGCTGTCTGACCTGAGAATCCGGCAACAAGTTTAGAGCGATCGGCTTCTACCAACTGGCCTCTTGCTACTACGCCGAGAGTCTTGAAAATGTCGGCCATGATGCGGGCAACAGTGGTCTTACCTGTTCCTGGGTTACCTGTAAACACATAGTGCTTGCCTTGGAACGTGTTGGTTTCGCCACGTGCAATCTGCAGATTGAGGAATGCGGTGAGGTTTGCAATCTCTCTCTTGACACCAGAAAGACCAACAAGTCCATCGAGTTTCTTCAGACAATCGTCGGCACTTACGGTCTGTGGAGCATCGTATGGTATATCCTCCTGATGGATAGTCATCAGTTCTTCGTTGCTCATCGCCGAGATGTTCAAGCCCTGCAGACGCTGAGCCTGCTTCTTGCAAATCTGGTCGAAGAGTGTACGCATGGTGCGACCGTTGGCAAAGTCCTTGTCGCGCGAGTCGTACATCTCCTTGATCATCTTCTGTGTAAGAGCCTCCGCATCGGGCGAGAAGATATACTTCTTCTGCTTGGCGAATACCTGCATAATCTGATAGAGCTCGGCAGGCGAGTAGTCCTTGATATCGAGGAAGTAGTTGAATCGGCTGCGGAATCCCGGGTTCACACGGAACAGGTTCTCCATCTCGGTACGATAACCTGCGGCTATCACGATGAACTGTCCGCGATCGTCCTCCATGCGCTTCATCAACTTCTCGAGAGCCTGTGCTCCTTGAGCGTCACGATCGCCCGAAGCACTGACTGGAGCCAAGGTATAAGCCTCGTCCACAAACAGGATTCCGCCCTTGGCCTTATCGCATAGGGCATCTACCACCTTAGGTGTTTCGCCCTGATACTGACTAACCATCTTAGCGCGGTCTACCTCGACCACATGTCCGCTGTCGAGATATCCGATTGCTGCAAGAATCTCACCGAGTTTACGTGCGATAGTGGTCTTACCTGTACCAGGATTACCTGTAAGGATGATGTGCATCGACATCTTCTCTTGCTCACCAAGTCCACGCTCCGCACGCTGCATAGCATTCTGCACAGAGTAAGCCATCTCCCTAACGGCAGCCTTAACCTCATCCATTCCGATGTATGTATCGAGATCCTTAAGGATATCCTCCATAGAACGCTCCTCAGGCACATAGCCCTTGATGTCGCCAATCTCTACCCTGGTGGCACTCGCACCACGACTGATATACTGGGTGAAGATATCCTCTGCTGTCTTGTTGGCCAAGTGTCCGTTACCAAAGGTTTCGTCCTTAATCTTAACCCGATACTTGAAGAATCGTGTGAGCTGGTTGTCAGCCTCAGGCGAGTACTCGGTGATGCCATACTTCAGACGCAAGTTGAGTTTACATATCTCTGTGAGTTCCTTATATCCAGGAGTGGTCATTCGGAATGTATACTTGAATCGGTTGGCCACAGCAGGATTACTCTCAAGGAAGTCTTCAAGTCCCTTGTTCAGTCCCGAGATGATTACTATCGGGTTATCCTCCCATTTATCCATTTCGACAAACAGTTTGTCGAGCGGATTCACCTGGTTAGAATACTTATCTGGCAAAAGCTTCTGCACATTGTCGAAGAACAATATACCATTCTGAGCCTTCTTGATGTTTTCATCCCACTTGTCAACAAATCGCTGGTAATCTACCGCGTCTACCATCGTCAGTTTGGGTTTCTCGATGATCTTATGCTGATAGAAGTAGTCGCGCAGTATCTCGGCAAGAGCGGTCTTACCTGTTCCAGTCTCACCTATCACTATGGTGTTGAGCGAAATGCGGGCGTTGGAGATATCCTTACGAGAGCGCAGAAACGTATATGTATCGACAATGTTTTTAAGCTGACTCTTCACATCATCCAGTCCTATCAGCTTATCAAGCAAGTCGGTACTTGCAAGTGGCTGACCGCACCACTTGCAGAACTTTGCAATGCTTCTGTTTTCTTTATGACAATTCTGACAAACCATTTTATATTATGCGTCTCTATCTATTTTCTTAATAATGTTAGCAGGGGCTTCCTTCATGTGGCTGTTGGGGTTGGCGATATTCAGCATCTTAGGACTGAACACCACAAACGAGATAACGAATACCAGCATCAGCAGGCTCCACAGCACATAGTGCAACACACTCTCACCACTGATGGAGCGAACCTGATCGGTAACATCGTTGAGCAGGCCGAACTTAGATCCTTTGAACTTATACGACCTGGCCTTGAAGGTATAGAACAGCGGCTCTATCAGGTTAGACTTGACGTCGTTCTCAAGAACCTCTGAAATAAGTCTGCTATCTGCTTTCTCATCTCCACGGAAGTCGGTAAGGTGACATACCAGCATATAGATAAGGGTAATCACGATGACGGCTATATTAAACAGCGTGGGATGAGATGCTCCTATATACTTTAATATAATAATAGGTATAAAGCACGTGAACGCTCCTACCAGTCCCCAGAAGAATGAGAACAGGAAGTCGTAGCCCTTGAAGAACGAACGTGTGGCTACAATAACTCCAGTCATACCTCCGAGAGGCAAGCCTATACTAATAAATGTATGACTTAGGATATACTCTGGATTGGTCACTCCGAATATTAACACAAATAATATCCATACACCACTCAAGGCATAGAACACCATACGCCAAATTTTCTCCTTATTCTTAGCTCGCTGCCAACTGTCCTTAACGTGTTTTACACGCTTCATCGTTTCGTCGCGGGCATCGATAAAGCGCTTGTAGTAACGCTGGGCCGGATCTATCTTACCCATCGCCATCAACCAGTCTTCGATAGCATGCTCGTAAGAGTACTCCTGACTGAAGTCGACATTGGGATCCTCGTGATAGAATGCCGACATCCACTGGGCCAGCGAACCGCTACGTATCTCGTTGCGGAACTGCTGAATCTTCTTACCTATCTGCAGATTGCGACCGTCGGCATACTCAATGCCATCGGGCATAATATAAGTAGGTGTTACGCCAAGGATTCGGCAGAATCTATAAACTGCAGTCTTGGCATCGTAAGCACCAAGTCGCTCCTTATTTTCATCGCTCTTGAAGTCGAAGCAGCGATTATGCTCATTGTACATCTCGTTCCAGCCGTGCAACTGGGCATAGTAAGCAAATCTGCCATCCAGCTCGAGGAAGTCCTTCATCTCTTCCTCAAACTCCTTGTCGCTCATGTTCTGTGCCTTGTGCAGTCGCTCGTTAAGCAACTCGCCAACCTGCATAGGAGTAAAGGCATTGGCCAGATCGTAAGCCGATTCGCGATTAAGGTTATAGAGGACCTTATACGCCAGATTCGACGAGTACTCATGACCATGAAGCATAATGCGCAGACTCTCGCAAGCCATCGGGTCTTCGTGGCTATACATCCAGGCCAGCAGGCGACCATCGGTCAGACTGTGCCATTCGTCTTCGGTAATGTCGGCATTGCTAAATGCACTTACTATCTCATTGATTGTCGACGATGGATGTCTGGTCATAAACGGAATCTCAGGATCCACCTCGAGCACTATCTTCATTATCGCTACCCTAACCTGATCTTTGCTGGTTCGGTCGATTCCATGGAAGTAAGAACGCAGACGATCAACATCGCAACTGGTATGGGTCTCGATATATAGATAGAAATTGTCGTTAGGATTATTAAGCGTCATTGCATACTCGTCCTGATCGCTCAACAACGAGATACATACGCTGTGGATATCGTCGCAAAGACCACCTCTCAGATCCTTATATGGATAAGTTGGCTCCATCGCATAGACCGATGCCATGAGTCCGGCTTTCTGGTCGATAGGATATTTCTTTGTGATGATGTCCTTAACGATGGTGCTTAGCTTGCTGTTTCCGCAAGCCTCGAGCCACTGGGTTATGCGGCCGTTATAAAGATAACCGATAGACAATCTCTCGTTGGCCAACAGCATTGGGACGAGCTCGTGGATATTATCTGCCACAAGGTTACGCTCTGGGTCAACGATAAAGCTCTTGTACTTAAGGAACGGCGACGAAAGGTCGACCTTAGGACTCTCGCCCAGGAACCATTGCTCTACCTGCTCGTATCCCCAACGGTTTATCGGGTTTACTACCGTAAGACCCATTACCAGCAGCTTGATACGCTCTGGCAGTTCGTTCATGTGTGGAATACGACCTTCGTTCTTCTGT
>Ga0247610_10006570_pt1 | contig 12075 bp, 7 predicted proteins | sample 174DNAGHGhighgp2_FD_193483 | JGI IMG/M metagenome (GOLD analysis project Ga0247610, IMG submission 193483) | Sheep rumen microbial communities from Palmerston North, Manawatu-Wanganui, New Zealand - 1742 DNA GHGhigh gp2 | ecosystem: Host-associated > Mammals > Digestive system > Stomach > Rumen ...
ACTTCCTGTTGGGCAATTTAGGCAATGCCGGAGGCCTGCCCCTGTTCCCCTTCCGCACAGACAATTGGTAATCATATTGTTTAACGTTCAATGTTCAACGTTCAATGTTAATATGGAGCATCCTTTAGAGATATTCAAGTACTGTCCTGTTTGTGGTAGTGAGCATTTTGAAGTGCACAACTTCAAGAGCAAGAAGTGTTGCGACTGTGGGTTCACGTACTATGCCAACCCCTGTTCCGCAACGGCTGCATTCATCGTTAATGACAACAATGAGATGCTGGTCGTCCGTCGCGCCAAGGAACCAGCCAAGGGAACGCTCGACTTGCCTGGCGGATTCGTCGATATGGGTGAAACGGTAGAGGAGGGTATGGTTCGTGAAATCAAGGAGGAGACAGGCCTTGACATCACGAACATCCAGTATCTCTTCTCGTCGCCCAACGTCTACGTCTATAGCGGTATGGGCGTCCATACGCTCGATATGGATTACTTGGCTCGGGTGCACGGCTCCGTCCCTGCCATCAAAGCCGCTGACGACGCCGCTGAGGCTTTTTGGATTCCCATAGCCCAAGTCAATCCCGCCGAGTTTGGCCTTACCAGCATCCGCAACGCCGTCATCCGATTCCTGAAGGAATATAAGGTATAAAAATCGGATTCGGGCGGGCGCTCGCAATAATTCGGCCTCCCGCCCGAATTAATAAGGCCTCCCGCCCACATTAATGCGGGCGGCCGCCCGAATCTGATTACCTAGGCATTCTCTCCCTGTTACATCCCCACTAAATCCCTTTTTGCACGCCACTCTTCCCCTGTAAGCGGCAGGGAACAGCGACGCCTTCCGTTAAGCACTAGAGAAACACAGCGGCTTCCGTTAAGCGTCGTTTTTATGCGGTAGAAAAAACATTGGGCGGGCGCTGTATGAATAGCGCCCGCCCTGGAAGGTTAATAAAAGATTCGGAAGTGTTATTTATTCCACGGAGTAGATTAATTATTCACCGACAACAATGACGCAACGGTTCTTGTCGTTCTCGTCGTAGGGCTGAACGGTATCGCCGAACGATTCAACCGTCATACGGCTGGCGTCAATGCCTTTCTCCTGCAGGGCCTTGGCCACCTTTTCGGCACGTGCCTTGGCATAGCCCTTGTTGACGCGAGGATTACCTGTGCCGCGGTCGGCATAACCCTTGATGCTAATACCCTTCTGAGGATACTTGTTGCACCAACTGACAATGCGGTTGAGCATGGCATCAGGCTCAGGATCGCTGAGGCGGATGTTGTAGAAGAACACTTCCTTCAGCGGTTCGTCCTTCACTACCACAGGTTTGGGCTCTGGTTTGGGCTCAGGCTTCTGCTCAACCTTTGCAACAGGTGCAGGTGCGGGCTCTTGGTAAACGGGCTCTGGGGCAGGCTCTGCCTTCTTCTTCTGGCCAAACTTATAGGTTAGGCCGAGAAGAGCTGACACTTGGAAGTCGGGGCAGTAGTTGCGCTTCTGGTTGAACTCGTCGTTCTTCATGTTGCCGTCGATTTCGAGACCGATGGCAAAATTCTTGCTGACGTTGAAGTTGAACTGCGTACCGAGGCGCATATTATAACAGCTATGCTTGGAGCCGCAGAAATCGGGATTGGGATTCATGGTCAGTGCATCATTGCGCTCGTTGAACTCGTCGAAATCCCAGCCATAGTTGACACCAAAACCTAACAACATCACCCAGTCGAACACGTCGCACGTGCGGCGAGGATTGATGATATTGGTCATGTTCATCAACAGGTCGAGGTCGCCGGTAATGGCCTTGAACTTGTAGTCGTCAGAAAGCTTGGAGTTCAGGCTTACGCCGGGGATGGCGCTCTTGATTTCCCAGCCCTGTACATGAAGTCGTGCACCAATCTTTGAATTGAAGTAACGACCGAAAGAGAGAGCCACTTGTGGCGTGATGAGCTTATTGAATTTGTAGTTTGTGAACGTACCCTGTGCACCACCTTGCACGGTAATGAAGTTGTAAGGATAGTTATCCTCTACCGTTTGTGCCTGCACTGCGGTGGACACTCCGAAAAGGAGTGCCACAGCAGCGAGGATATTCTTGTAATTTTTCATAATCCTAAATCTTTAATTGGTTCTGAATTACTGCTTGGTAATCACAACTTTGTTGTTACCGGCATAGCTGATGTAGAGCTGGAACTTGTAAGTTCCTGCTTCGATGTTCAGGTTGCTGCCATCCTGGCTCAGGTCAGTTTCCGTACCACCCCAGTTGATAGCCCAGTCGTGGTTAGCACGGAACTTGTATTCGCCAGAAACAGCATCCGTCGTTACCTCCCAACAACCCTCGGCGGTGTTGTAGGTCATTTCCAAGTCTTCACCCCAGCCATTGAAGCCACCAATCATGCTGATGCTTTCAATCTTCAGTAGGCTATAAGTCATACCGGCTGCGTCGAGGTTGATCTGATAGAAGCCTGCACCTGGGTCGGGACAGTTCGGGCCACCGCCATCGGTCAGCGTACCACTCATGGTTGTACCGTTGATATACTCCAAGTCGTTGTCCCAGTTGTCCTTGTTGGGTTTGAACTTGAACTCGCCGTCCAGCCAGTAGTAACCCTGATATTGTCCGCTGCCGTTGCCAGCCAACTGGTGATTGGTGCTCCAGCCGCCTTCATTACCTATTTCATAGAAGAAGTCGGGATATCCGCTGTCTTCCTTGACGGTACAGTAAGCAGGACCATCGCCGTTGATGAAGAAACGGATGATGTAAGCTCCGTCGGCAGCGAGCTGCAGGTTAGCACCGTTATGCTCGAGGTTGTCCATCGCACCACCCCAGTTGATACCCCAGTCGTGGTTCATGCGGAACTTGTACTCGCCGGCATTGAGTGTCTCGCGAGCCTCCCAGCACTTGAAGTTCTCATTGTACGTCATGTCAATGTCAGTGTCCCAAGAACCACGGACAGAACCGATAATGCTGATGGAGTTGACAGCCGTAATCGTATAGGTCATCTCCTTCAGGTCAACCTGTACCAGATAGAAGCCTGCTGCTACGCCGTCGATGTTAGGACCGCCATCGGTAGTCAGTGTGCCACCGGTAGCATCGCCAGAGGCTTTCTCCCAGTCACCATCCCAATTGTCCTTGTTGGGCTTGAACTTAAACTCGCCGTCCAACCAGATGATGGCTTCATATTGTCCGAGACCATTGCCATAGAGAGGATGAGGCTCACTCCAGCCGCTCTCGTTACCAATCTCATAGATGAACTCGTTGAAGCCAACGGGTGCATAAGACCAAGTCTGATCAAGCATATTGAAGGTGAGGTCATAGAACAGAGCATCGGGGTCGGCCGTGATAATCAGGTTGTTGCCTTCGTTGTTGTAATTGAACTTACCCTCTTCCTCGGCAGCTGCCAGACAGCCGCTCCAGTCGCCGCCAAGACCGCTCTCGGGCGTCATCTTGAACTCGATGTTGCCGCCATCCTCAGCAGCGGGGATGCGCACCTTGAAGGTCGGATTCTCGTACGGGTCGCTGCCGTCGTTGGTCAGCTTGTAGGTCGTGTCGGTGTTGTCCCAGCCATTGATGGAACCAGTGAGGTAGTAGGCTGCCTCGATGTTGGGAGCCTGCGGAATGGCCGTGATATGGAACACGTCGGAGATAATCTTCACCGTCGTACTGCCATTGGTGAGCCACGTGCTGACCGTAGCCTCAACGGCACGCTCAACAGGACGGCGGCCAAACGTTTTGGCGACATAACTATGCAAGTCTGCTGCCGTCATCACACCGTCAGCAGTGATGTCGTAAGTAGCATCGCCACCCAATGTGATGACGTAGGAAGTAAGCTTGTAGCCGGCATCTGTTGACGTCGGAGCCGTGATGTTGCACACCTTTACCTTATCGGCGGTGACGCTGTTGAAGTCGATGACGCCTACCGTAGAGACGCTTCCGTTGCCGAAGCTGACGGTCTCAGGCTGTGGCACGACCTGAGGACTCAGCCAGTCTTTGTAGTCGTCGGTGCAAGCTGCTATCGACGCTACAAAAGCTATCAATGATAATATTTTCTTAATCATAATTGTATTCCTTATTGATTATTGTTTGATGAAACGGATGTAACCCGTGATATCGTTGAAGATAATCATATACTTGCCTGCCTCGGGGATTACCAGGTTCGGACCATTGCCCACACCATAGACGTACATGCCTTCAGAATAGTCGACGAATGCACCACCCTTGTTGAAGTCCCAAGAGTTGGCCTGCTTGATCTTTACCTCGTCGCCGGCAGCAAAGTCGTAAGTGATATACCAGTCGTGGTTCTCCCAACCAGTCGAGCACGCTGTCATTGGAGTATCGCTCCAGCCGTTGAACGAACCGGAGATAGCCATACCGTCATAGACAGGAGCAGCGCCGTCGTACTTCTCAATAGTCAGGGCTGTGGTGTTCTCCTTGTCACCAACCTTAGCCAGTTCGGCGGTGTTCAGTGTAATCTTGTAGAGACCAGCCTCACCGACAGTGATGTTTCCGGAGCCACCGTCGTTCTTCACGTAGCCGCCATCGTTCTGGCCAATTTGCGTTGCCCAGCTGTCATCCATAGAGCCACGGAGCTTGAAGCCGTTACCGCCCAGATAGCCAATCCACTGGATTTCGCCAGCACCGGTCTTGGTATCGTAGACGACACCGTCAATGGTCTGCATCGGAATGACACACTTACCTTTGTCACCACCCCAAGAGCCGTCAGCAATGTCGGCACCGATGAGCCACCAAATCTCAGGATCAGTGGGCTTCAGTACCATATAATAAGGTACAGTGTTTATCGTAATCACATTTGAGTAGATGGGGTAGTACTCGTTGAACGAAGCGTCGCGAACAGCAGCTTTCACACGAACTAACAACTGTTGTATGGCAGGGGTAGTAGCCTCCGTCCAGCCGAGCATCTGCAACATCGTGCGATTCAGATTCTGGGCGTTGATTTCGACGTTGCTGCCATTGCTGAATGTTTCGTCGAGCACGAAATAGTCAGCTCTGCTGTTGTCGTCGGCATTGGCGTCGAAAGGCGTCGTGAACTGGCCTGTTGGTGACATCTCAACCCAATAGGTTGGTACTACGGGAGCATTGAAGTCGTTGTAGGGAGTAGGCTGCGACCAAGTGAGAACGATGGGGGCAGTGGTCTTCTCCAAGTCAATGTTTCCATTGACGGACAGCTCGTTGAGCACGAATGTCGTGGGCTGGGTCAGCGTGGGGTTCGAATCGCGGTCGTCCTTACATGAAGTGAAGAGCGACAGACCCGCAATAGCCAGCAGTATTGTTGATTTGAATATAGTCTTCATAATATTTCAATTTTCATTTTTCATCTTTATTAATAGCCCTCGTTCTGCACCAGATTAGGATTAGCCGTCATATCAGAGGAAGGAATAGCAAACAGGTTACGGTAAGCAGGCAGGCTGGCACCATTCTCGGAACCGCCTTTCCATTCCCAAGCATTCTCGCCACCGCTCTTATCGCCGGCATAGACGCCGTAGCGGATGAGGTCGGTACGACGAAAACCTTCCCAGTAAAGCTCACGGCTGCGCTCGTCAAGAATTTGCTGCAACGTGCAGCTGTTCACGATACCGGTATTGGCACGCTGGCGCAGAGCATTGATATACTGGGTGCCGGTAGCACTGGTAGTACCGTTATTCAGACGGGCATCGGCCTCTGCGGCAATGAGGTAAGCTTCGGCAGAGCGCATTAGGAAATAATCAGCATCGGGGAAGATGGTGCTATGAGGTGTTGCTCCGGTGGAATAGGTATTGCGATACTTTCCAACAGAGAAACCAGAAGCAAATTCGGATGGCGTGCTTGCCGACAGGGTGCGGTCAACGCCAAAGAACAATGCACGATCATCACCTGCAACAATAGCCATTTCACGGATGGTAACATTAGGAGCATCGCCCTTGGGGAAGAATTTCTCCACCAACTGACGACGGGCGCGGTTGCCAGCCCAGAACTTCTCAACCATACCGAAATCACCGTCGACATCCATATCTGCTTTCCATGCTGAAGACATCAGGAACATGGATGTACCATAGGACGTTGTGGTAATACCGTCACCCAATAGAGGCAGTATAGCCTCGACGCTGGAACCATTCTCGCCATTGTCGCCCATGAAAAGCATCTGGTAGGCACTCCAGCCATTCTTGCCACTCGTCCACAGCTTATGGGGACCATTGATAACCTTCTCGGCATACTCCTTGGCCTCAGTCCAGCGGGCGCTGCCGGAATATACCTCTGCATTGAGATACAGACGAGCCAGCAGCAGGTTAGCAGCATCCTGGTCAGCACGGCCATAGCCGTCGGAACTGCTCGTGCGGGCTACGGGAGCCTGCATCTGGTCCTTCACCTCCAGCAGTTCGCTCTCAATCCACTTGAAAAGGTCGGCACGCTGAATCTGCTCAGGAGAAGTAGACATCAGCTCAGTAGCGAACGGCACGTTGCCAAAGCAGTCCATTAGGAAATAGTAGTACATGGCACGGAGGAAACGCACCTCAGCAGTGCGGGTGGCGTCAATGCCATTGCAAACATCGAGATAGTGGTTGCAGAAAGCGATGCTGGTATACAGACGGTTGTAGAAACCTTCTAGCATCGGATGACTCGACCCCCAAGAGTTGTAGTTGAATTCAGGAATACCAGGGTCACCCCAGGCACAAATGGCCTCGTCGGTGGTCAGTTCGTTAGCGTTAAACATCTGACGGACAAAACCAGTGGTACCTCCGTCCAGACGGTTGATGTCACATACATAGTCATCTTTTGGAGCACCCTTACCGTCACCGCCATAGTTACCGGCAACCGCCATCGTTGCATAGCACTTCGTAAAGAGCTCAGGTTCGCTAGGCGTCATCACAGTACTAGGGTCGATGGGGGTCACGTCCAGATCCTTTGTGCAAGAGCTCAGTCCGGCTACAGCAAAAGCTACTGCTGCAACGGGAATCAGATTTTTGAAATATCTTAAGTTCATAATCGTAATCTTTTTTACTTATTTACTTTTTTCACCTTTACTTAGAAGTTCAGGTTCAAACCACACTGGATAGTGAAAGGACGAGGATAAACCTCATTGTCGATACCACCAAAGACTTCAGGATCGAGGCCGTCGTACTTGGTAATCGTAAACACGTTCGTAGCAGCCAGATAAATGCGGCCGGAAAGTCCATTGTAATTGCCACCTTTGAAGAGGTCTTCGAAAGAATAACCGAGCGTGATATTGTCACACTTCAGGAATGAAGCATTACGAACGAAGTAGTCGGTCTTCACGTAATCGTAGGTTGTCCATCCGTTTCTTACGGCCTGTGGAATGACATTCTGCAGGTATTCAAACGATGCGTCGTAGCGCATGGCCACGTTAGAGAAACCAGCGCCGCGGTCCCAGTACACATAGTTGTCGAAGCTGGCACGGAGTCCGAAACCGAGGTCCCAGTTCTTCACCTGAATGCGGGAGCTCAAACCTGCGGTGTAAGGAGCAGCGGGGCTCTTGTAGAAATAACGGTCGGCATCGTTGATAACGCCATCGGCGTTACGGTCTACATAGACTCCTTCAAGAGGAATGCCGTTCTCATCATAAACCTGCTGGAACACATAGAACGAACTGGCGGGATGGCCTACAGCATGAGCCTGTACTTGGTTACCGGTACCGGCTGAGATACCACCAGTCATGACGATGTCGCCCTCGCCTGTCAGCTCGGTAATCTCATTTTTATTATAGGTGAAGTTGGCGGTCACTTCCCACTGAACATCTTCTGTCTGGATGGGACGTACAGTCAGAGCGGCCTCGACACCTCTGTTCTCCAGCGAACCAATGTTCGACCAGACCTCATTACGGAAGTTAGAACCTGCAGATACCGTAGCTTTGTTAATCAGGTCTGTGGTTTTGCGATAGTAATAATCAACGCTACCGCTGAGGCGGTTGTGGAAGAAGGCAAAGTCGAGACCGGCATTCCATGTAGTGGTGGTCTCCCACTTCAAGTGCTTGTTGTAGGCATCGGGCAGATAGAGCAGACCACTGTCGTTGACGCCTAAGATGGGATAACGGCCGTCGACGCTGCTAGAGTTTACGTTATAAGTGGCAAAATAGTTGTAGTTACCAATGCCATCCTGCTGACCAGTCTTACCCCAACCTAAGCGGAGCTTCAGTTCGTCCATCCAGCTGACATTCTTCAGGAAGGCCTCTTCGTTGATCTTCCAACCAAGGGCTACAGAGGGGAATGTTGCCCAATGGTCGTAGAAACGACTTGAACCGTCACGACGCACGGTGGCTGTAACCATGTAGCGGTCGAAAGCGATGTAGTTGGCACGTCCGAAGAAAGAGACGAGATAGCTCTCTTGCTCCCACTCTTTACTGCTTTCCGAGAAAACGGTGCCACGCAGAGCTGCCAGTGTTGGGTCGTCTACAACCTTTCCGTCGACAAGCGATGTGCCATAGGTCTGTGGATAGAGGCTCGTATATCGTTCATTGCCCCAAAACTTATTATGACTCCACTCGTAACCGACCATGATGTCGAAATGCTGAGTCTTTAGGAAGTCTTTGTAATACTGAGCATATGCAGAGAAGGTGAGGTTATATTTATTTTCTTTTGTAAAACCGCTGTTGCCATAATAATAGCTTGACGAACCCCAGGGAGCCAAATCGACCTCTTGCTTACCATTTGCCCAGTCACCGCTGGCATTGGCATGCAGACGCAAATCTTCGAAACCGTGAATTTGGTAGTCCACCTCTACATTACCCATGTAGTCAAAGCTGTTTGCGCGGTCGTTGCGCTCGTTAATCATAGCTACGGGGTTCTTGCCAGGGCCTGTGGCACGGATGGCACTCGTGATAGTATAGTCGTTATAAGCGGCACCATCGCCAGCCCATTGCCAATATCCGCGGAAGTCCTCAAAGCGTGGGTCGCTGCTTGTAACGAACTTTGTTGGATCGAAGCGAACTGCCTCACTGATGGCGCCCGTGGGAGCATAACGGTTGTGCGAGTACATAAACTTACCGTTGATGTTGAACTTCAAATGGTCGTCAAGCAACGAGGGGTTTAGCGTCACACTGGCGGTAGTACGCTGGAAGTTGGAAGTCTTCAGAATACCGTTTTGGTCGGTGTAGCCTACGCTGAGACGATAAGGCATGTTCTTCAGACCACCCTGAACGGTGATGTTATGGTCTGTAGACACAGCAGGATGGAAAATCTCCTCCTGCCAGTCGGTGTTGCCATAGTTCAACAGACTGGCAGCCTTAGAATCTGCACCATAATAATCAATAATGAATTTGCGATATTCGTCGCCACTAAGTACGTCGAGTTTGTTGCGTTTCACAGAATAGGAAACGTTGCCGTTGTAGCTCACCTTGGGAGCTTGACCCTGACGGCCTTTCTTTGTAGTAATGATGATAACACCGTTAGAACCGCGGCTACCATAAATAGCAGTAGCTGAAGCATCCTTCAGCACGGTGAACGACTCAATATCGTTCGGGTTAACCATCGACAGGGCATTGGGTGCACCCTTTACGCCCTGGCGGTCCATTGCCAGACCGTCAATCACAATCAGAGGGTCGTTAGAGGCGTTCAGTGAAGAACCGCCACGAATACGGATGGTACTGCTACCACCAGGCGTACCGCCATCGCTGGTTACGTTTACACCGGCAATCTTACCTTGGATCATGTCCTGAGCACTGACAATCAAACCGTGGTTCTTCTCATCGGGCTTCATGGCCGTCACAGAACCGGTGAGGTCGTTCTTACGGGCAACACCGTAACCAATGACGACAACCTCGTTCAATAGCGCTGCATCGTCTTGGAGAATAATCTCAACGTTGGGAGCAGCCTTGACAGTTGCTGTCTGATAACCGATGTAGCTGACGGTGATGTCAGCGCCCTGATTGGCTTTCAAGGTGAAGTTACCATCGAAGTCGGTGACTGCAGCGGTTTGTGTGTTCGCTACACGTACAGTGGCTCCAATGATGGGTTCACCCAGAGCATCCTTAACATGGCCTTTCACGTCTATTTGCGCAAAGGCTCCTACCGATAGGAATAGTCCTAACATAAGGACGAGCATCCTAAACGGAATCTTAATGTTTACCTGCTTCATCATTTAATTTTTAAAGTTAGTATTTTATAATAAGTTCACAATAAACAGAGAGAATTGATTTAAATCAAGCGCAAAGGTAAGAATAATTTCAGTTCGTTGATACTTTTTTTTAAATAAATACGTTATATAGTTAATGCAAACGTTTGCATTGACGTTTATTAATAAATATATAAGGTAAAGGTCCAACGAACGAAACTTTTCAATAACTTTGCACGCAGAAGCGTGCTAAAACGCAAAGTAATGCTGAAAACCTGATGAAAGAAAAGACGCCATTGACAATGAAGGACATAGCCCGCGAGTTTGGAATTAGCGTGGCAACAGTGTCTCGTGCATTGAAGAATTCGCCCCGTATATCAGCAGAACGCAGGGCGGCCATCCAGCAGTATGCACGTGAGCATAACTTTACGCCCAACGTCATTGCTGAGTCGTTGCGTTTTTCACGGGTACAGCCCATCAAGGTGATAGGTGTCATTATTCCCGAGTTTACCCATTTTTACTTTATGTCTGTTTTGTCTGGCATTGAAGAAGAGGCACTGGCTCGCGGCTATCGTATCATGGTGGCACAGAGTGATGAGAAATATGAGCGTGAGGTACGTATCTGCCAGTCATTCTATGAGAATAAGGTATGTGGTATCATTGTTTCACAGGCAAAGGATACGCAGAAATACGACCACTTCCAGAAACTGATGGATGCAGGTGTTCCGTTGGTTTTCTATGATAGAATATGTACGGGCGTGAATGCCAGCCGTGTTGTGGTTGATGATTATATGGGTGCATTCAATGCTGTAACCTATTTGATAGAGACAGGCTGCAAGCGCATTGCCTTTTATGGTTCGGCGCCCACGTTGGAGATTTCAAAAAACCGTTTTAATGGTTATAAGGATGCCTTGCTGAAACACGGGTTGGAATATGACGAGACCATTACCCGTATCTGTGATAACCGTGCTGACGCTGAGGCTATTACGCCAGAACTGTTGCAACAAGAAACTCGGCCTGACGGATTCTTTGCCGTCAACGACGACACGGCCATTGGTATCTTGTATACGGCAAAGCGTATGGGTTTGAAAGTGCCGCAAGACATTTCAATCTGCGGTTTTACCAATGGACAGCGTGCTGTGGCATGCGACCCGATGCTGACTACCGTTGAACAACGGGGCGTCAAGGTTGGTGAAGAGGCAGCAGACATCCTGATAGGTCATGTGGAGGGAACCATTCCCTTGGATAAGGCTGAGCGTCGTATCGTCCGTACTAGACTGATTATTAGAGGAACAACAAAATGATATAAGATATGAAACAAAAACCTAATTTACCGTTTTGGAGTCTTTGGAACCTGAGTTTCGGTTTCTTTGGCGTTCAGATTGCATACGCCTTGCAGTCTGCTAACATCTCCCGTATTTTTGCTACGTTGGGCGCAGACCCGCATAATCTAAGCTATTTCTGGATACTGCCCCCGTTGATGGGTATCTTGGTACAGCCCATTGTGGGAACGTTGAGCGATAAGACATGGACACGCTTCGGACGTCGTATACCTTATTTATTTATAGGGGCAACGGTTGCTGTATTGGTGATGTGTCTGCTGCCAAATGCCGGTTCTTTGGGACTGACGGTGGGTGCTGCCATGTTGTTCGGACTGATAGCTTTGATGTTCCTTGATACCAGTATCAATATGGCCATGCAGCCGTTCAAGATGCTGGTAGGCGACATGGTCAATGAGGAACAGAAGGCCAAAGCCTATTCCATCCAGTCGTTCCTCTGCAATGCTGGTTCGGTGGCAGGCTACTTGTTCCCATTTATCTTTACCTTCATTGGCATTAGCAACGTGGCAGAGAAAGGCGTAGTGCCTGACAGCGTCATTTGGTCCTTCTATATTGGTGCTGCCATTCTGATTGGCTGTGTGGTATATACTACATCAAAGGTCAAAGAGTGGAATCCGCAGGAATATAACGAATACAATCCTGTGTCAGAAGAAAAGGAAGAGAGCGCCAACTGGATTACCCTCCTGAAGAATGCCCCT
>Ga0247610_10006571_pt1 | contig 12075 bp, 9 predicted proteins | sample 174DNAGHGhighgp2_FD_193483 | JGI IMG/M metagenome (GOLD analysis project Ga0247610, IMG submission 193483) | Sheep rumen microbial communities from Palmerston North, Manawatu-Wanganui, New Zealand - 1742 DNA GHGhigh gp2 | ecosystem: Host-associated > Mammals > Digestive system > Stomach > Rumen ...
ACATCATCTAATTCATCAAGCATATCAAGTAATCTATTAAATTTCTCTTTATCTTCATCACTTAAAGTGACTGTATCTTTTGGATAATATGAAATTTCATCAATTTCAAATGTAATACCAGGAAATGCATCTTCTAATGCTTTTTTAGCATTATTTAAATCAGCTACTTCAGTATATACAACAATCATATCATCTTCATTTTCAATGTCATTAGCATCTACATCAGCATTTATTAAAGCTTCCATTACTTCATCTTCAGTATGACCTTTAATACCTACTGCTCCTAAATGATCATACATAAAACTAACAGCATTTTGTCCTGCTATTTTAGCACCACATTTATTAAATACAGTTTTAACAAAGCTAATTGTTCTATTAGGATTATCAGTTAAACATTTAACAATTAAATTACTTCCACCTTGTGCAAATGCTTCATATTCAACTACATCATAGTTTTCTCCTTCACCTTTTTTTGCTTTATCAATATTTCTATTAATAACATCAGATGGAACTTGTTCTCTTTTAGCTTTTTCTATTACTCTTCTAAGTACATCATTTGTATCAGGATCAGGGTTAGACTTCGCTGCCTTTATAATTTCTTTTGCATAAATTGAATATAATTTTGACTTTTTAGCCGCAGTAGCAGCCATAGCTTTTGCTCTTACTTCATGAGCTCTTCCCATAAAAATTCCTCCTTAATTAATCTAAATTCATTAATTCTTCTACTATTTTAGCATATTCTTTATAATTTTCAAAATTATTATTTTTATTATCTTCTAAAAATTCTTTAGAGTCTGCTTTAGCTTGTAAAAGTATCTTCATATCTTTATGTAAATTAGATACTTTAAATTCCATATCACCACTTTGTTTAACTCCAAATAAATCTCCTTCACCACGCATCTCATAATCTTTTTCAGTAATATAGAAACCATCATTAGATTCAGTTAATACTTTCAATCTTTCATTTTCTTCACTACCTATTAAAACACATGTTGAATCAAATTCATTTCTACCAACTCTACCACGTAATTGATGTAATGTTGCTAAACCAAATCTTTCAGCATCATATATAACCATTAAAGTAGCGTTTTTAACATCTATTCCTACTTCAATAACAGTAGTAGATATTAGTATATCTAACTTACCTTTTTTATATTCATCCATTACTTTTTCTTTATCTTGTTTAGATAGTTTACCATGCATAATTCCACATTTAACACTACCTTTAAAATAAAGCTCTATATTTCTTTTTATCTCGTTAACAGTAGTTAAATCTATTACATCACTTTCTTCAATTAATGGTGATACTATATAAACTTGATGTCCATTATCAATTTCCTGTTTCATAAGTTCATATACACTCATTAATTCTTTATCACTTTTAATAATAGTTTTTATTTCTTTTCTACCAGCAGGTTTAGTTTTAATATTTGTTATATCCATATCACCATATATTGTAAGTGCAAAAGTTCTTGGTATTGGAGTTGCACTCATATAAAGTGTATCTGGAAGTAATCCTTTATTTTTTAAACTTGCTCTTTGATTAACACCAAATCTATGTTGTTCATCTGTAATAACAAGACCAAGATTTTTAAAAACAACATTTTCGCTTATTAAAGCATGAGTTCCAATTATAAAATCTATTTTACCTGTTTTTAATTTTTCAACTACTTCATCTTTATCTTTCTTTTTCATATTTCCAACTAATAAATCTACTCTCACATTAGTTGATTCTAATAAAGATTTTATTGTTTCATAATGTTGAGTTGCTAAAACTTCTGTTGGTGCCATTAAAGCTGTTTGATGCTTAGATAAATGATTAATATATGCAGCTATAACAGATACTATTGTTTTTCCACTACCAACATCACCTTGTAACATTCTATTCATTCTTCTACTAGAAGTCATATCTTTATATATTTCTTCAACAGCACTATTTTGATCAGCTGTTAGTTCAAAAGGTAAAGACCTAATAAAATCATTAACATCTTCCGGATCTATATTTCTAATATAACCAGATTTATTCTCTTTATTAAGTTCTTTCATATAATTAATTTTGAACATAAATTCAAATAATTCTTCATATTTTAATTTAACAAGAGCTTTTTTAACTTCTTCTTCATTCTTAGGATTATGTATCATATTAACAGCATCTTTTTTAGAAATAAAATTATATTTTTCATTAAGATAATCCGGTATATAATCAACATATTTATCATAAGTTAATAAAGCTTCACTTATGTATTTTCTTAAAGATTTACCAGTTAAACCATTTGTTAAATGATATACACTTTCTATAGAACCAGTCTCTAATCTTTCAAATTTAATATCAGATGCTACTACTGTATTTTTCTTTAAATCATATTTTCCTATAACAGTTATAACACTACCAGGTTTAATATTATTTTTAAGAAATGCTCTATTAAAAATAACAACAGCTATCATCTTTTTATTAGACATTGCTCTAAATGTTAAAGAAGACATATTAGCTCTAAATCTACGAGCAAGAGGTACAGAATCAACAATACATTCTATTGTGACGTGATCACCATCTTTTGCTTCTTTAATATCATTTAATATAATTACATCATGTCTATAGGGATAATAAGCAACTAAATCATCTATATTATTAATACCAATATTGCTTAAATACTCTAGTGATTTTGGTCCAAGACCTTTTATTTTTGATAATTCCATCTCTTACCTCCCAGCACAAATATGCAATATTATATCACAAAATATTAATTTTAAAAAGATAATTTTTTATTATTTTTAAGTTTACAATTACTGGTTAGTATGATATATTGTTATTGAGGAGAACGCTTAATTTTCATAATTAAGTTACCTCAATTGTTTTTGGCCTAACTATTTAGTTAGGTTTTTTATTATTTTAAAAAAATAATAATTAATAATACATAAAATAATTGTGTTTTTTTGCTAAAAATGCTTGACAAATAGACTTTTTGTGATAGTATATAGACTTACCAATTCACTTTTAGGCGAATTGGTGCTAGTATCACACTAGCCAACCCCTTTTTATTCTTTTTTCCGGACTGTCCATCAGGGGGTGGCAGTCCTATTTTATTGGATTTTAAAAAGTGCTTTATTAAGCACTTTTTTTATTATATTTAATTCCTTGATAAGAATCTCTTCTTTTCATCTCTTTATCTATATCATTTAATATAGTTGTTTTATTAGTTAACCATGATGGTTTGATTAATTCACTTACCATTGGATCACCTGTTAATCTATGAATTACAATGTCTTCTCTTAAATACTCAAGTTGATCACAAACTGTATTTATATATTCTTCTCTAGTCATAATTTTAAAATGTGTTTTAGAATATAATTCTTCTAATTTAGTATTTTTTAATATTGAAAGAGCATGTATTTTAATACCTTGTATGTCTAAATTACTTAAATATTTAACCGTATCTATCATCATATCATGTGTTTCATAAGGAAGGCCATTAATTATATGAACAACTACACTAATATTTCTTTTTCTTAATTCTTTAACCATATTTTCAAAACATTCAAGAGTATGACATCTATTAATTAATTTTGATGTTTCATCATGAATAGTTTGAAGCCCTAGTTCTATTGTTAGAAATGTTCTTTTATTTAATTCATCTAAATAATCTAAACATTCTTTATCAATTGCATCACATCTTGTTCCAATTGATAAACCTACTACATTATCTTGTTTTAATATTGGTTCATATTTATCTTTTAATATATCTACTGGTGCATAGGTATTAGTATTTGCTTGAAAATAACCTATATATTTTGAATTAGGCCACTTTCTTTCCATAACTTTTTTAATATCATTAAACTGTTCAATTAATGATTTTCTTTTATCACCTGCATACTCTGCACTTCCACTTTTAGAACAATATATACATCCACCTATTCCAACTTTTCCATCTTTATTTGGACATGTAAAACCACCATCCAAAGATATCTTACATACTTTAGAATTAAATTTATGTTTATAAAAATAATCAAGAGTGTAATACCTTTTATTAGTATCACTATATTTAAAATTATTTAACATATTATTTCCTCATCTACATACATTATACAAATATTTAAAACAAAAACAAGGATTATTCCTTGTTTTCTAAATTCTTATAATATGCATATCTATCTTTAGCATATTCCATATTTTCTTCATATAGTTTTTGATATTCTTCTTCATTTTTATTTTCTAAATTTTTATATCTCATTTCTTTAGAAAATAATGAATCAAATATATTAAACTCTGGTTCTTTAGAATCAACATTTAATTCTTCTGTTTCTGGATTATATCTCATAAGTAAGTTATATCCAATATCAACTAAGAATTTTTGTTCTTCTACTTGACCACTCATACCTCCAACTATACCTTGTTCAATACATGGGGCATAAGCAATGATTAGAGATGGTCCATTATGTTCTTTTGCTTCTTTTAACGCCTTTAGAGTTTGTTGCATATTAGCTCCCATTGAAATAGATGCTACATATACATTTGGAATAGCCATTGCTATTTTAAATAAATCTTTCTTTCCTTCTAGTTTTCCACTTGAAGCAAATTCAGCAACACTACCTACTCTTGTAGATTTAGATTTTTGTCCTCCTGTATTTGAATATACTTCTGTATCAAGTACCATAATATTAATATTTTCATTACTATGAAGTACATGATCAAGTCCACCATATCCAATATCATAAGCCCATCCATCTCCACCTAAAATCCATACACTTCTAGATGGTATATAATCTAATAATTCTCTTATTTCATCTGGAATATCAGATTCTTCAAGTTTACTTTTAATAGCTAATGTCAAATCATCATCATCCATATTATCTAACCATTCTCTAAAAGTAGCTTTTATTTCAGGTTTTACTTCATCTTTATATTTATACATTAATGATGATAATCTTTCTCTCATCTTTTTATAAGACATATGTATTCCAAAACCAAATTCAGCATTATCTTCAAATAATGAATTCATCCATGGAATTTTATATGGTGTTAGTGGTAAAGAACCACCATATATTGAAGAACATCCAGTTGCATTAGCAATAACCATATTTCTTCCATATAATTCTGTTAATAATTTAATATAAGCTGCTTCACCACAGCCAGCACAAGCACCACTAAATTCAAAATATGGTTTTTCAAAACTAATACCTTTAACTGTAAATTTATTAAATGGTGTAACATTTTCATGCTCATTAAATAAGTATTCTGCTATTCTTGATTTTCTTTCTTCAAAGTTACCAGCTTCTAAAGCTTTTTCACCATTTTTACCAGGACAAGTTTTAATACACAATCCACATCCTGTACAATTATCTTCATCTATAGCCATATAGAAGTATTTATCTTTTTCTCCAATACTTTCTATAACTTCATCTTTATCTAAATGAGCTCTTATTAAATCATTACTATCAAGTGAGAATGGTCTAATAGCTGCATGTGGACATACAAATGCGCATTGATTACATTCAATACAATTCCCACTACACCATTTTGGTACACTAAGAGCAATTTTTCTCTTATCTGAAGATGCTGTTCCACCTTCAAAAGTACCATCTTTATATTTTAAGAAATCTGATACTTTAAGATCATTACCTCTTAATTTTAATATTTCGTTTGTAAAATCTTTTTCTTCTTTAACATCATTTTCCAAACTAAATATTTTATTATCTATTTCTTCTAAATATTTAGGTCCTTCTTCAATAGCGCCTAAGTTATTATCTACAACTTCTTGTCCTTTTCTTGAATATGTTTTAACAACTAATTCTTTAAAATCATCAAGTTCTTTTTTATCATAACCACTTAGTTTTAACATATACATACATATAACATTATTTATTTTTCCATTTAATTTATATTTTTTATTTAATTCATCTAAATTAGCTATGTATACTTTTATGTTTTTATTTAATATTTCTTTTTTATTATCATTATTTAATAATTCATTTAATTCTTGATCATTTTTATTAGAAGATATTAATAATACTCCATTTTCTTTAATATCTTTTAAACAATAATATCTATTTAAATAAATATCTTTTGATACTACTATAAAATCTGGATTAGTTAAGAAATATGGTGCGTTTATTTTACTTTTGCCACATCTTAAATGTGATATAGTAACTCCTCCACTTTTCTTAGAATCATATTCAAAATATCCTTGTACATAGTTTCCATCTACATCACCTAATACTTTCATAAAGTTTTTAGATGCTCCGACCATTCCATCACTACCAAAACCATATACTTTTATTTCTTTATAATCTGGTTTAATATTTAATGGAACACTTGGTAAACTTAAATGAGTTACATCATCATCTATACCAATAGTAAACTTTTCTTTTCCACCATGGAACATATTTTCAAATACAGCATTTATATCTGCAATTGGAACATTTTTAGATGATAATCCATATCTACCAGCATATATTTTAATATTAGTTCTTCCCTTTAATGCTTCAACAATATCTAGATATAATGGTTCTCCATTAGAACCTGCCTCTTTAGTTCTATCTAGTACGCTTATATGATTTACACTATTTGGTAAAACATTTAACAAATGTTTAACACTAAATGGTCTATATAGATGAACTTCTATTAAACCAACCTGTTTATTATTTTTATTTAATTCATCAACTACTGTTTTAACTGTATCACATACACTACCCATTGCTACTATTACATATTTAGCATTTTTATCTCCATAATAGTTAAATGGTTTATAGTCAGTATCAGCAACTTTATTAATTTCATTCATATATTTTTCTACTATACTTGGCATTTCATTATAATATTTATTTCTTGCTTCAGTATTTTGAAAATATACGTCTCCTGTTTCACTAGTACCACGTGTAATACTCTTTCCAATATTTAATGCTCTCTTTTTAAAATCATATACTTTGTCATAATCAATAAGTTTTAATAATTCTTCTGAATCTAGTAATGATACTTTATTTAATTCATGACTTGTTCTAAATCCATCAAAGAAATGTAAGAATGGTAAAGAACCATCTATTGCACTTAAATGAGCTACTGCTCCCATATAATATGCATCTTCTACATTAGATGATGCTAACATACAAAAGCCTGTAGATCTTGTAGCATAAACATCTTGATGATCTCCAAATATTGATAATGAGTGTGTTGCTAAACTTCTTGCAGCAACATGAATAACTCCAGGTAACATTTCACCAGCCATTTTATACATTGTAGGAATCATTAATAATAATCCTTGACTAGCTGTAAATGTTGTTGCTAGAGACCCTGATGCTAAAGCACCATGACAAGCAGCACTAGCTCCTGCTTCACTTTGCATTTCAATTACTCTAACTGTATCATCAAATAAATTCTTTTTACCAGTACTACTCCATTTATCAACTAAAGATGCCATAGTACTAGCAGGAGTAATTGGATAAATACCACACACCTCTGAAAATAAGTATGCACTCATCGCACATGCTTCATTACCATCAATAATATAATCCTTTTTCATATCATCACCATTATAATTTTATCACAAATAAAAAAGCACTTAAAGTGCTTAAATGAATTTCTTATATTTATTAATTAATTGTTTACTTACTTCTTTATCAATTACTTCTTTTCTATCATGAATATTATATACACTAGGATATTCTTTATCTATTCTCCATCTATATACATAATTTTCATCATATAAAAAATTACCTTGTCCTTTTATTACTTTTCCTATATCTAATATTTCACCATCAGCATAAATAATCTTACCTTGTACATAAGTATTATTATCTTCTGTTATATCTTCTAATACTAATAATGATTCATAATTTAAAATAATCATATCTTTCCCCTCGAGGAATATTATATTAAAAACATAAAAATTGTCAAATAAAAATATCTCAAAGAGATATTTTATTTTTCATTTTTTCTTTTTGGTTTATCTTCATTTAATTTTTTATTAGAAGCTTTTATATCAGCTAATAATTTTTTATTAGATGAATTTGTATAACAACAAATTATAATAACTGCTATTGTTATAAAAATGAAATTCCAAATAATTGGTTTTGTAGTTGCTGATCTTTCAGCTCTTTCTTTAGCTACTAATTCATCATTATATGCTTCGAAAGCATCATATCTTTCTTCTTTCTTAGTATCATATAAAGTCTTAATAGCACTCTTAATTCCTTCATCATAACTAGATGCATATCCTGGGAATACTTGATCTCCAATTATAATATATGGAACACCTTCAGCTGGTTCACCCATAAAGTTACCTAAAGCTTGAAGTAATTCACCATTACTACTATCATTCCATGTCTCAAATGAAACCATTTTAAAATACTTACCATATTCTTTACTAATACTATTCATAAAAGTTAAGAATGCACGACAATATCCACAACCTTGTCCTCTGAATAAATAGATAGTGATTTGATCATCAGTTTCTTTATATTCAGTGTTTTGAATTGTCATATTTTCGCTTTCTAAAGTAGCTTTAAAATCCTTAGTTTCATAATTATCAACATCTATTTTTTCAACTGCAAATGTAACTACAGGAATGAAAAGAAATACTGCAGCAATTATATAACCTAATACCTTTTTCATATTTACCTCCTATAAACATTTTAAAATACTTTGTAAATTAATTCAATAAATTTTACTAAATTTTTGACATATAAATATTATAATTTTCTATATCAAAACAACACAATAATACATTTATATTTTTATAATCTAATTCATTTAACGTTTTTACTACTAAAGAAGCAGCCTCTTCTTTAGGAAATCTATATACTCCAGTACTAATATTTGGAAATGCTATTGTTATTTCATCTAAATTATTTTGTACTCTATACTCTTCTGCTAATTTAATACTGTTTTCATAACAACTTTTTAATAGTTCTTCTTCACCATGATTTCCATCTCTATATACAGGACCAACAGTATGTATTATTTTTTTACATGGTAAATTATAAGCATCTGTCATTTTAGCTTGACCTGTTTTACAACCGCCAAGTCCTCTACATTCTTCTAATAATTTTGGGCCAGCTTTTCTATGTATTTGACCATCTACTCCACCACCACCAAGTAAACTTTCATTAGCGGCATTTACTATAATATCAATATTTAATGATGTTATATCATCATTTATTACTTTTATACTTTTCATGCTATTTTCTCTCCATTTTTAACTCTTTTATTTGGTGTTAATAATGTTACACCATCTTCTTCAACAACACCTAAAACTAATACTTCAGATAATACTCCTGCAACTTGTTTAGGAGGAAAATTTGTTACTGCAATTATTTGCATTCCAACTAATTCTTCACATTTATATTTATCTGTTATTTGAGCACTAGATTTTTTAATACCTAAATCACCAAAATCAATTGTTAATTTATATGCTGGTTTTTTAGCTTTTTCATTTATTTCACATTCAATAATTGTACCAACTCTAATATCTAAACTTAAAAAATTATCATATATATTCATTACTTTTTCACCTTCAATACTAATGGAATATCCATCTCATCTTCAGTTAATCCAGCATGAGAAGACATAAATATATGAGAGTTTTCATCATATTTCAAATTCTTATCAGTTATTCCTAAAGCAAAATAATCACCTAAAGAATCTCTAAAATATTGATGTTCTATTCCATCACCAAATATTTTTTCTTTTAATATTTCTTCTTTAGTTTTTAATAAAAAATCTTTTTCAAAATATTTTTTAAACAATCTTAAAAATTCTTCTTCATTTTTAACTTTAAAAGCACAAAATCTTCCTTCTATCCAAATATCTCCATCTAAAGTATCATTAAAATCTTTATAATCACTAATCAAAATTGGACTAGTATTTATATGTCCATGATCAGCAGTAATAATTAAAACAGAATCTTCTAATCTATCAGCTAATTTTCTAGTTACTTCATCTATTTCAAAAAATGATTTTTTTGCTTCTTCAGAGCCTGTTCCATATTGGTGCATTAAACCATCTGGATCTTCATAATATGCATAAATATATTTCTTACCATCTATTTGACTAGTTTCAACTATTTTATTAATCATATCATCTAAAGAATCATATTTTATTCCTGCGTATGGTGAAATAATATATGCTTTTCCATTACCATTTTCATTTATGTTATCTATTATATTTTTATATGAATAATACTTGTCAGCAACTCTATAATCAGCAGCTTGTTCTTCTTTATCTTTAAGTGTATTTGTAAACATAGTAACTATTTTTCCAAAAGGAGGTATATACAAATTCCATCCTAACCAACCATGTTCACAAGGATTTAGTCCACTTAATATAGATGTTGTAGATGCTGTTGTTGTTGCTGGACAAACAGATGAATAGCTTCTAAGCATATTTTGTCTCATAAATGAATCTTCTGGAAGTATTCTATTTATTAAGTTATAACCCATACCATCATATAGAATTACTATTACATTTTTAGGATTATTTTCTTCTAATACTTTATCAACATCTTTTAAAGTATTATGGGTATAATCACAACCAAAATGTTTTAAAACACTACATGCTAAATTAGTAATACATTCATCATAATTAGGATATTTATATTTCATAATCTCACCTCTTTTTTATTATAACAAAAAAGAGGATTAACCTCTATATAATCCTCTTAAAGTTGATCTTATTTGTTCTAATGATAAACCATTACAAATCTTTTCATAATATGTATATCCATCTATAAGTATCTCATCAAATGGTTTACCTTTTTTAGCTAAATTAATTGCTCTATTAAATTTTAAGAATGTTTTTCTTAAATATTCAAATTTTAAATATACTTTAACATCATTAATAAGTGAATCTTTATTAATACCTAATGTTTGACTAATTCTTTCAAACATTTGAGCTTTTAAATCATTATCATATTCAAAATATATTAAATGCATCGCTATTTCATATGCAATATCTCCATATGTAGCCAATTCCCAATCAATAATATAATAATCATTTCCTCTCATTATTATATTATTTGGTTGAAAATCACCATGTATTAATGATAATGGTCTTGTATTATCTAATTCCATACTACTAAGAGCAACAATCATATCTTTTCTAAGGCCTATTTTCTCTAATATTTCATAATTATTTAAATGATTTAATACAGTAATCAAATTATAAACAACATCTCTTAAATATCCTGTATTATCTGTATAAGGTATATATCTCATAATACTAGAACAATTTACATTGCTAAGTTCAAATAAAGTATTACAAAATAAATTAAGCATCAAAGTCTTCTTAAAGTTTTCAGGAATATTACTTCCTTCAATAAACTCTATATCTAAACAAGTAAATCTATTTTTTAATACTCTTGGATGTTTAACATTTGATTTTTCTAACAATTCAAAAACTTTTTTTAATGGTATATATCTCTTATAGCCATTTAATCCACTTCTTTTATAAGTTCTTACAAATTTTCCATTAAAGTCTTCCATTATAAATGTATATGGACTATTAGTATCAATCTTCTTCATACCATCACCTATAATAATATTATCATATTTTTTAAAAAAAGGAATACATTTGTATTCCTTTTTGACTACTTATTACAGTTTTCTTCTACAGCTACCGCTACTGAAACAGTTGCTCCTACCATTGGATTATTACCCATTCCGATAAGACCCATCATTTCAACATGTGCTGGTACACTACTGCTTCCTGCAAATTGTGCATCACTATGCATTCTTCCCATTGTATCAGTCATACCATAAGAAGCTGGACCTGCTGCCATATTATCTGGGTGAAGTGTTCTACCTGTTCCTCCACCACTAGCAACAGAGAAGTATTTTTTACCCATTTCAACACATTCTTTTTTATAAGTTCCTGCAACTGGATGTTGGAATCTTGTTGGATTTGTTGAATTACCAGTAATAGACACATCAACATCTTCAAGAGTCATGATTGCTACACCTTCTCTAACATCATTAGCTCCATAACATCTAACTTTTCCTCTTTCTCCATCAGAGTATTTAATTTCTTTAACTACTTTTACTTTACCTGTAAAGTAATCAAAATCAGTTTGTACATATGTAAAACCA
>Ga0247610_10006572_pt1 | contig 12074 bp, 10 predicted proteins | sample 174DNAGHGhighgp2_FD_193483 | JGI IMG/M metagenome (GOLD analysis project Ga0247610, IMG submission 193483) | Sheep rumen microbial communities from Palmerston North, Manawatu-Wanganui, New Zealand - 1742 DNA GHGhigh gp2 | ecosystem: Host-associated > Mammals > Digestive system > Stomach > Rumen...
AAGACGATATGCTTGTGGTGGCAGTTAACGGTACTGATCTGTTTGCTCAAGTATTCCCAGCCTTCCACGTTATGGCCTGTATCACAAATAGTAAGTGGAACGTCGCTCACTTTCTCCCAGCGCCCTCTAAGCCCAGTCAGACTGCAAACGTTCTTGAATCCGTCTCTGATCTCCTTGTTCTTGCAGGCACTTTCCCTATTGCAAGGGCAGTGATACAGATAGCCTAACTTCTCGAGTTCCTTGACGGCACACAGAATGGTATTGGTATTCTTCTCCTGATAGTTACCCATGAGTTCACCGTTCAGGATGCCGAAGTTTTTGGTGTGATATTCAGTGCCGTGGCTGGTATGTATGGTGGTGATAATTTCCTGCTCGTCTTCTGCAAAGACGATGGGAGCATGAGTATCCTCCGACATGGCCTCGAACACCATTCTAGTCTCAGGCGTGGTCTCTCCGATAACTACTGGAACATCTTTCTTCATGATACCGGCTTTCTCTATAGCTATCTGTTCGAGCGTGGTTCCCAGGAATTGAGTGTGATCCAGTCCGATGTTAGTGATTACGGAGAGTACTGGGGTGATGATGTTTGTACAGTCCAGCCTTCCACCCATTCCCACTTCGATGACAGCGATATCCACCTTCATGTCGTCAAAGTATTTGAAGGCCATAGCTGTGACAATCTCAAAGAATGTGGGTGATAACGGCTGGAAGAAAGCCTTTTCTTTCTCCACAAAGTCTATGACATACTCTTCAGATATGGGTACTCCGTTGATACGGATTCGCTCGCTAAAATCCACAAGGTGAGGTGAGGTGTATAGTCCTACCTTGTAGCCGCACATCTGCAGGATAGCAGATAACGTGTGAGCACAGGATCCTTTACCGTTGGTACCGGCCACATGGATGGTGCGATAGTTTCGGTGTGGGTGGCCGAAATGCTCGTCCAGGGCAATGGTATTGTCCAGTCCCTCCTTATAGCCGATGGCCCCTTGCTTTTCAAACATGGGCAGCTGGCTATAGAGGAATTCACACGTTTCTGAATATGTCATATACCTTTTATATATTAATTAAAGTAATTCTTGAATCTCTGGAAGATCGAGTCGCGTGTCTGCTTGTCGCCTTTGAAGTTGTCGCTGTCTTTGAACTGCTCAATGGCCAGCTTCTCCTCACGGCTGAGTGTCTTCGGCACATAGACGCTGATGTTCACCACCAGGTCACCCTTGCCGCTGCCATAACCCTGAACAGCAGGCAGTCCCTTGCCTCTCAGTCGCAGCGTCTTGCCAGGCTGGGTGCCATTGTCGAGCTTCACCTTCAGCTTGGTGCCCTCGATAGTCGGAATCTCCACCTCGCCGCCAAGTGCTGCTGTGGGGAAGTCGAGCAGGAGGTTATAGATCAGATCATTGCCGTCGCGAACGAAGGTGTCATGCGGCTCTTCTTCAATGAACACCTGAATATCACCGTTCAGGCCATTATGCTTGCCGGCATTGCCTTTACCGGGAACATTGACAACCATACCTTCGGCTACACCGGCGGGGATGTTGATCTCAACGACCTCTTCGCCCTTTTGTATACCAGTGCCTCCGCACTCCTTACACTTGTTCTTGATAACCTCACCTTCGCCACCGCAGACAGGACAAACGCTCTGCTGCTGCATCATGCCGAAGATACTCTGAGTTGTATGGGTGATGACACCGCTTCCGTGGCATGTCGGACAAGTCTCCTTGCCGCTTCCAGCCTCTGCACCAGAACCATTACAATGTGGGCAATGGATATCCTTACGAACCTTAAACTTCTTGGAGACTCCTTTGTTGATCTCCTCCAGTGTCAATTTCACTTTCAGGCGCAGGTCACTGCCTCTGTGCTGCTGAGGACGGCGCGCACCACCCCCAAAGCCTCCGAAGCCGTGGCCACCGAAGATATCGCCGAACATCGAGAAGATGTCATCCATGTTCATGCTGGCACCACCAAAGCCGTTGAAATCGAAGCCACCCATGCCTGGACCATCGAAACCAAATTGGTCATACTGTTGGCGAGTCTTCGGATCGTGCAGCACGTTATAGGCTTCTGCCGCCTCCTTGAACTTCTCTTCAGCCTCTTTGTCACCCGGGTTGCGATCGGGGTGGTACTTGATGGCTATCTTACGATACGCTTTCTTGATCTCATCTTCTGTAGCGCTTTTCTGGACGCCCAGCACCTCGTAGTAGTCACGTTTCTGTGCCATTATTTATTTCCTTTTTTACTTTTTTACCTTGTTTATTGTCCTACGGCCACTTTTGCGTGGCGGATGACTTTGTCGTTTAGCTTATAACCCTCTTGGAGACAGTCGATGACCTTGCCTTTCTTGTCGTCGCCCATACCAGGCACCATGGCCACAGCTTCGTGAACATCAGTATCGAAGTCAGCATCCTTCGTCTCGATCTTGCTGACCCCCTGAGCCTCGAGCGTCTTCATAAACTTCTGATGAATCAGGGTCATTCCCTCACGCAGCACCTCTGGATCATCGGTCTTGGCGCCATTCTCGATGGCGCGCTCCATATCGTCGAGGATGGGCAGTATGGCTGTAATCACCTTCTCACCACCGTTCAGAATCAGTTCTGCACGCTCCTTCAGCGTACGTTTGCGGTAGTTTTCAAACTCTGCTACTGAGCGTAGCCACTTGTCCTTCAGCTCTTCAATCTCTTCTTGAGCCTTCACCAGTGGGTCTTTTTCTTCAGCCTCTGGCTCTTTGTCAGCAGACTCCTCGTTTTCAGCTTCAGCGGCCCCAGTCTGCTCAGTGTTCTCAATGTTCTCTTTGTCGACTGCTTCAACAGTCTCTTCTCCTTCAATCTTGATATCTTTTTCTGTCATAATAGCGGTTGTTTAAAAGTTCTGCTAACCTTTATGCAAATTCCGTGCCATTAAGCATATAGCTCGGCTTTCTTTTCCTTGATGGCCTCATCGTAGATGTAGTCATCATAGGTCATCAGCTTGTCGATGGTGCCCTTTGGTGTCAGTTCAATGATGCGGTCTGCAACGGTGTTGATAAACTCATGGTCGTGTGAAGCAAAGAGGATATTGCCCTTGAATTGTATCAGGTTATTGTTGAAGGCCTGGATACTCTCGAGGTCAAGGTGGTTGGTTGGGGTGTCGAGAATCAGGCAGTTGGCGTTCTTCAACTGCATACGTGCAATCATGCAACGCATCTTCTCACCTCCTGACAGCACGTTCACATGCTTCAACACATCTTCTTCTTTGAAGAGCATTCGGCCGAGGAACGACTTCATTGTTACTTCGTTGCCTGGTCCCCATTGTGAGAGCCAGTCCACGAGATTCATCTCGCTTTGGAAGAACTCTGTATTGTCGAGTGGCAGATAGGCTGTGGTGATGGTGACACCCCACTTGTATGTACCAGCCTGAGCCTCGCGGTTGCCATTGATAATCTCGAAGAGAGCGGTCATCGCCTTGGGATTATGCGAGAGGAATACGGTCTTCTGACCTTTCTCGATGGTGAAGCTTACATTATCAAAGAGCACCGTTCCGTCAGCATCTACTGCCTTCAGGCCTTCTACCTCGAGAATCTGAGTACCAGGCTCGCGCTCCATCGAGAAGATGATACCAGGATATTTACGTGTAGATGGCGTGATCTCCTCTACGTTCAACTTCTCCAGCATCTTCTTTCGTGAAGTGGTCTGCTTAGATTTTGCCACGTTGGCAGAGAATCGGCGGATAAACTCTTCCAGCTGCTTCTTCTTCTCCTCAGCCTTCAATTTCTGGTTCTGAGCTTGGCGCAGAGCTAACTGCGAACTCTCGTACCAAAATGAGTAGTTACCTGAGAACAGCGTTACCTTGCCGAAGTCGATATCGACGGTCTGTGTTGAGACAGCATCGAGGAAGTGACGGTCGTGGCTGACTACCAGCACGCACTGCTCCAGATTTGAAAGGTATTCCTCGAGCCATTGCACGGTGTCGAGGTCGAGGTCATTGGTAGGCTCGTCGAGCAGCAGGTTGTCTGGGTGGCCGAAGAGTGCCTTTGCCAGCATCACGCGCACCTTCTCATTGTTTGAGATGTCCGACATCTGCTTATAGTGCTGCGACTCCTGAACGCCGAGGTTCTGCAACAGTTGGGCTGCCTCGCTCTCTGCCTCGTAGCCGTTCATCTCAGCAAAGGCCATCTCGAGTTCAGCGGCACGATTGCCGTCTTCCTCTGTCATCTCGGGTTTTGAATAGAGTGCCTCGCGCTCCTTCATATTGTCCCACATGGGCTTATGACCCATCAGCACGGTATCCATCACCGTGAAGGCGTCGTATTTGAAGTGGTCCTGCTCGAGCACACTCAGTCGCTCGCCAGGTTGCATCTCTACCGATCCCTTATTGGGTTCTAGCTCTCCGCTGATAGCGCGCAGCAGGGTTGACTTGCCCGCACCATTAGCTCCGATGATGCCATAGATATTTCCACTGGTAAACTTTAGGTTCACATCCTTGTAGAGAACCTTCTTTCCAAACTGTATTTGCAGGTTTGTAACTGTAATCATCTCTTATCCTTATACCTTATTATATATAAATTGGGCTGCAAAGGTACGAAAAGTTTTCGATTCTGCCAAATTTTAGCCCAATTAAAGCATTCCCTTCGTTGAAGGCAGCTCATAATGATAGATATCACGGCGCACAGCCATTTTCAGCGAACGGGCCAGTGCCTTGAAGATTCCTTCTATCTTATGGTGCTCGTTATGCCCCTCGGCCTTGATGTTCAGATTCATCTTCGAAGCATCGCTGAGGCTCTTGAAGAAGTGTAAGAACATTTCGGTGGGCATCTCTCCGATTTTCTCACGCTTGAACTCTGCGTCCCACACCAGCCAGGGACGGCCTCCAAAGTCGAGCGCCACGCTGCAAAGACAGTCGTCCATTGGCAGGCAGTATCCGTAGCGCTCTATGCCGCGCTTATCGCCCAAAGCCTTCAAGAAGCATTCACCTAAAGCGATGGCCGTATCCTCAATCGTATGGTGCTCGTCGACTTCGAGATCTCCCTTCGTGTGAATCATAAGATCCATCATGCCATGCTTTCCGATCTGCTCCAACATGTGGTCGAAGAATCCCAACCCCGTGCTGATGTCGCACTTGCCTGTGCCATCGAGATTCACCTTGATGTGGATGTCTGTCTCCTTGGTCTTACGGCTCACCTCAGCAATCCTTTCTCCAGCGAAGAGTAGTTCTGTAATCTTATTCCATGACATGCCTTCGTCGCTCAGAATCAGTGATTTGCAGCCGATGTTTCGAGCAAAGCTTCTGTCTGTCTCGCGGTCACCGATAACGTATGAGTTGGCAATGTCATATGTTTCTGTATCGTTCATGTATTTCTCCACAAGCCCTGTGTTTGGTTTCCTCGTGGGTGCGTTGTCCTCGGGAAAGTGAGGGTCGATGAGTATCTCGTCGAATGTGATGCCTTCACCCTCCAGTGTCTGCAGGATGAAGTTGTGGACTGGCCAAAAGGTGTCTTCTGGAAATGCGTCTGTACCCAGCCCGTCCTGATTGCTCACCATGACAAGTTTGAAGTCGAGCTTCTCGCGGATGAAGGCAAGATTACGGAACACGCCTTTCACGAATTTCAACTTCTCAAAGCTGTCAATCTGCTCGTCGGCTGGCTCTTCGATGAGCGTTCCGTCACGATCTATAAACAATAGCCTTTTCTTCATTATTTTTCTTAATTGATTTCTGGTTGAATTCTTCGCGTTCTTTCTCTTGTAAGGCTATGGATACCTTAGCCAGATAGAGCGGGCTGAGGACGGTCAGCCACACGTAGGCTCTTAGGAAACCCGCTATCAGGAAGGCGCCGATAGAGAGCCACATCACGTATTCAGGCATTCCTTGAGGATCACCGTTGATCACACCCATCTGCGATTCCCAGTTGGCAGCCATCATAATGACTGAGGGTAACGAGGTGAACAGTATGAGTATCGATACGATGACGAGACACACGATTATGATCAGCAACAACATGCCCAGATGGCGTATCCATGCCTTGAAGCCTACCTTCTGTGTTGTCTCGAAGAAGCCACACTTATGGAGCTGTCTGTTGGCCAGCCACAAGAACACCACGACGGCCACGACCTCAATCAGCAAACCTGCTAATGTCAGGGCCGGCGATACAAGAACGGGTAGGGCAGAGGCTACAGCCGACAGCGCGGCAAAGCCGATGGCCCATATCCATGTATGACGAAATATCCGTCTGAAATTCTCTGTAAACATACGATATCCGTCGCGTATGCACGCACGGCTGCTGCGTATCTTCTGGAGTATGTCTTTGTCTTCTTTTTCCATCTCTGATTGATTTTTCGTGTGCAAAGATATAAAAAAAGAATGAATCTTTTTGTTCTCCCCCCGATTTTTCGTATCTTTGCACCAAAATTTTATGGTATGAAGCAATTAAAGTGGGGATTTATAGGTTGCGGCGACGTGACAGAACGCAAGAGCGGACCAGCTTTCAGCGAGGTCAATGGCTCGAGTGTTGAGGCGGTAATGAGCCGTACTGAGCAACGTGCGCGCACCTATGCCATCGAGCACGGCATCCGTAAGTGGTATACTGATGCTCAGGAGTTGATTGATGATCCTGACGTGAATGCAGTCTATGTGGCTACCCCGCCAGCCAGTCATGCCACTTACGCCATCATGGCCATGAAGGCTGGCAAACCCGTCTATGTGGAGAAGCCGCTGGCGGCCAGCTATGAGGATTGTGCCCGCATCAACCGCATCTCTGAGCAGACGGGCATCCCTTGTTTCGTGGCTTATTATCGTCGTTATCTGCCTTATTTCCAAAAGGTAAAGGATATCGTCAACAGCGGTCGGATAGGCAAGATTCTCAATGTCCAGATACGTTATACAGAGCCTTTGCGCCCTGCCGATGCCGAGGCCGTCAGAAACGGTACGCCCCTGGCTTGGCGACTGCAGCCTGATATCGCTGGAGGCGGCTATTTCTACGATATGGCCCCTCATCAGCTCGACCTGTTGCAGGATATGTTCGGTGTTATCCTCGAAGCCCGAGGCATCTGTGCCAATCGTGGCGGCTACTACGAGGCAGAGGATTCCGTGAGTGCCTGCTTCCGTTTCGAGAACGGACTGCCTGGCAGCGGCTCTTGGTGCTACGTGGCCCACGAGAGTGCCCGCGAAGACTGTATCGAGATCATTGGCACTGAAGGGATGGTCAGCTTCTCTGTGTTCGATTATAATCCTATACGCCTGCAGACCAGCGAGGGCGATGAGAGCATCACCGTGCCCAATCCCCCTTACGTGCAGTATCCGCTCATTAAGAATGTCATAGAGCATCTGCAAGGTCTGTCGGTGTGCACCTGTACCAGTGTCTCAGCTACACCGGTCAACTGGGTGATGGATCGTATATTAGGCAAATTCTGATTACAGATTTGAATAGGTTGTTATTATTAATGATAGGGTGGTGGATGTGCCTCTGTGTAGGTGCAGCCACATGGAATGGTAGGGGTGCCGTCAGTGCCCTGCCTGCTGATAGTGTGAAGATTTGCCAGCTGCTCAGCAAGGTACGCCAGCAACCTGCTGCGGCCAACGTTCCACTGTTCTTTGCACGTCAGTTCCTAGGCGTGCCCTATGTGGCCTACACGCTCGAGAAGTTCAGTTCTGAACGGCTCATCGTCAACACCCGCGAGCTCGACTGCACCACGCTGGTCGAGAATGTTACAGCCCTGACACTCTGTGCCTATCGCCGTCAATTCACGTGGCAAGCCTACCTCGATGCGCTCAGGGATATGCGCTATCGTGAAGGCAAAGCCGATAGCTACACCAACCGCATCCATTACTTCACAGAGTGGATCACGGCTAACACGGCCAAGGGTATCGTCAAGGAAATCCAGGCTCCTAATCCGCCGTTCAAGGCCGTTCAGACGGTGAAGGTCGACTATATGAGCACGCATCCTAATAGCTACAAGGCCCTGCGCGAGCACCCTGAATATGTCAGCGATATCCGTCGCATGGAGCAGAAGGTGTCGGGTGGCAAGTTCCGCTACATCCCCAAAGGGCTCGTTTCCAACAGCGCCTTGCTGAAGAAGGCTGTGCGCGACGGCGATATCATCGCCATCACCTGTAAGAAGAAAGGGCTCGACATTGCCCACCTCGGACTGGCTGTGTGGCAGAGCGATGGGCTCCACCTGCTTAACGCATCGATGCTCCACAAGAAGGTCGTCATTGAGCCTATGACGCTGGCGCAGTATCTGCAGAAGCATCCCTCTCACACTGGTATCAGAATCATCAGGATAAACAAATAATACTTAACCCAAAAGAATGAACTTATGGAATTACCCGATTTTATGAATTATTCAGGCAAGTTCTCGAAGAAAGAGTTTGCTGAGAAACTTGCACGTATCGCCAAGCGAGCCGGTGCCAAGCTGGTATATGCAGCGCTGATACTTTACTATACATTGCAGAGCGACAAGGTAAGCAAGAGCGACAAGGCCATCATTATCGGTGCTCTGGGCTATATGATCAGTCCGCTCGATGTGATTCCCGATGCCATTCCCATTGCCGGACTGACCGACGACCTCGCCGTGCTGCTCTATGTGCTGAAGAAGGTGTGGACGGGCATCGATCCTGAAATCGTGGAACAGGCCAAGAAGCGCCTTTCGAAGTGGTTTGATGAGGATGAAATTGCTGAGATCGGCGATCTCTTCTCAGAGGAGGCGTAGTGTTGGCAGCCATGTGGCAGACGTGGATTGTTGTAGCTGTTCTTGTTGCCGCCGTGAGCTATGCAGCTTATCGTGTATATCGGGCACTGACCGATGTCAATGAAGCATGCAAAGGCTGTGCATTGGCGAAAAATTGCAAGAAGAAACAAAAAAATCACGAAAACATTTGGCAGTGTCGAAAATAATGACTACCTTTGCACCCGCATTTCGAATGAGGTACGCTCAAAAGAGCTGATACGAGTATCGCTCTCTATTCGCTGAAACGGTGCCTTGGATGAGTGGCTTAGTCAACGGTCTGCAAAACCGTCTACAGCAGTTCGAATCTGCTAGGCACCTCTCGAAAGCAAAAAGAAGGCTGAAGATGAAATTCTTCAGCCTTTTTTTATATCCTCACTCCACACTCCTCACTCCACACTCCTCACTCCACACTCCACACTCCTCACTCCTCGAAAATACCTATAACTTCGTCAGCTTCCTCAGCAGCACCTTGTTCACCCGCTGAATACGCTTGCCGCGCTTCTCGATGTCCTCACGTACATTATTTATATTATTAAAGAGGTCGCTGAAGGCATTCAACAGGAAGTTAGGCTGCGCCTCGTCCTCGATGGCCTCAGGATTGGTTACGATGCGGATGCCGTTGTGCTCGATGTGCACATCGATGTCAGTGCCTGTCATGATCGGGTCGCCGTCGAAATGTATGGCACCCTCCTGATTGCGGTGGATGTGCAGATGCTTCGTTCGGAACGTCTTGATTTTCGAGTTGTTGCCCAGTGTCTTCATAAAGAGGTCGGCTGCAATCTGCGGCGCGTCGAGCACATCGAATGGCTCCATCACGATCACGTCCATCTCGCCGTCCTTCATAGTGGCACCAGGGGCGATGTAGGCATTGTTGCCGTATTGCGACGCGTTGGCACAGGCTATCAGGAATGCCTTGTACTTCTTTGCCCCCGTCTCGTCCTCTACCTCGTAAGTCTCTGGTTTATAGCCCAGTCCCTCCTTCAGCACGTTCTCCACGTAAGTGATCGGTCCGCGTTTGCCAGCCTCGGCAAACTTCAGCGATATGAAGGCATCGAAGCCTACGCCGCAGGTGCAGAAGAATGGCATGTCGTTGATGATGCCGTAATCGAAGTCCTCGATCTTTGCCTCGTTGATGATTCTCAGAGCCTTCTTCACGTCGAGCGGTAGACAGAGATGACGCGCCAGGCCGTTACCCGATCCGCATGGGATGATGCCGAGGGCGGTCTGCGTGTGAACGAGCGATCGGGCTACCTCGTTCACCGTGCCGTCGCCACCCACCGCCACCACGATGTCTGTGCCCGCCTCGGCACGATCATGGGCAATCTCGGCGGCATGCCCGGCATATTCCGTGAACAAGATTTCTGCCTCGAAGCGCTCCTTGTCGAGAGTGCTGTCAATCAAGCCAGGTATCTCATCCTTCGAGTGCGTACCCGATATTGGGTTCAATATGAATGTAATTTTCTTCTTTTCTATCATATTACATGTGCAAAAATACAAATAAAAGCTGAAAAAAAGAGTATTTTAAATAATAAATTCACAAAAAACATACATTTATTAATAAAAACTTGCACGAATTGATAAAAAATGTGTAACTTTGCAGCCTGAAATAAAAAGAAAAGAAAACCTATCAGTCAGAATGGGACAATTACAAGAGAAATACAAAAATTATCGTGAGCCACAGAAGTATATGGAGGCTGACGTATATCCCTATTTCCGTGCCATCGAAGGTAAACAGGGCACGGAGGTGGAAATGGAAGGTCACAAAGTGTTGATGTTCGGCTCGAATGCTTACACAGGACTCACGGGCGACCAGCGTATCATCGATGCAGCTAAGGCTGCGCTCGATAAGTATGGTTCTGGTTGTGCTGGCAGCCGATTCCTCAACGGAACGCTCGACCTGCACGTGAAGCTTGAAAAGGAGCTTGCTGAATTCGTTAACAAGGACGAAGCGCTGTGCTTCTCTACCGGATTCTCAGTCAATCAGGGTGTGCTTGCCGTTATCTGTGGCAAAGACGACTACATCATCTGCGACGATCGTGACCATGCTTCTATTGTGGACGGTCGTCGTCTTTCGTTTGCCAAGCAGCTCCATTACAAGCACAACGATATGGAGGATCTTGAGCGAGTGCTGAAGAATCTGCCCTACGAGGCCATCAAGCTCATCGTGGTCGATGGTGTGTTCTCGATGGAAGGTGACTTGGCCAAGCTGCCCGAGATTGTAGAGCTGAAGCACAAGTACAACTGCTCGATCATGGTCGACGAAGCCCATGGCATCGGTGTATTCGGACGTCAGGGTAGGGGTGTGTGCGATCATTTCGGACTGACCGACGAGGTAGACCTCATTATGGGAACCTTCTCGAAGTCGCTCGCATCCATCGGTGGATTCATCGCCTCCGACTGGGACACCATCAACTTCCTGCGCCACAACGCACGCTCGTATATCTTCTCGGCATCCAACACGCCTGCTGCCACAGCCGCAGCAATGGAGGCCCTGCACATCATTCAGAACGAGCCCCAGCGCATACAAGCACTCTGGGATGTCACCAAGTATGCCCTGAAGCGTTTCCGTGAGGAAGGCTTCGAGATCGGTGAGACCGAGAGCCCCATCATCCCCCTCTATGTGCGCGACGACATCAAGACGTTCCTCGTTACGGCCCTCGCCTTCAAGGCTGGAGTATTCATCAATCCCGTCATCCCGCCAGCATGCGCACCAAAGGACACCCTCGTACGCTATGCTCTGATGGCTACCCACACGAAGGAGCAGGTCGACCGTTCTGTCGTTATCCTGAAGAAGATCTTCGTAGAGCAGGGAATCATCAAGTAATGAAATAATGAAAGAATGAAAGAATGTTAAATTGGCATATTTCATTCTTTCATTTTTTTATTTTCTCATTTTTATTTCGTACCTTTGCACCCGCTTAGAGAAAAATCGAGGTGTAGCGCAGTTGGTAGCGTTCCTGGTTTGGGACCAGGCTGTCGCAGGTTCGAGTCCTGTCACCTCGACCACCCTAAAAAAATTTGCCGCTGACTTTCAATAAGTTAGCGGCTTTTTGTGCCTGCGTCCCAAGATTTTCTCATTTCTTTACATATTTTTGGGACGATTTTGGGACGGAAAGCGGGTGCTCTTGAACCTTTGATTGCATGTAAAACGGAAATCATTTTACATTACAATACTCTTCTTTAACATAATTGTTTGATAATTAACGTCTTTTTTGAATTTAATCGGCTTGTTTAGCTTAATTGGTACTGTATGACCTGAAGCAAAAGCAGTCCATACCGTTTCCCGATGAATGGCGCCAAGCCATCAGAGACTATGATGGTATTCTATAGAAGTATTTTTCTCACTTTCTTCCACAACCTGAGCATAAACCCTGATAG
>Ga0247610_10006574_pt1 | contig 12074 bp, 5 predicted proteins | sample 174DNAGHGhighgp2_FD_193483 | JGI IMG/M metagenome (GOLD analysis project Ga0247610, IMG submission 193483) | Sheep rumen microbial communities from Palmerston North, Manawatu-Wanganui, New Zealand - 1742 DNA GHGhigh gp2 | ecosystem: Host-associated > Mammals > Digestive system > Stomach > Rumen ...
TTTCATGAGTCCAGACCGCATCGTCGTGGGTGTAGAGAGCGAGCGCGCCCACAAACTCATGGCACGCCTCTACAAGCCCTTCATGATTGTGAGTGACCGCCTAATCTTCACCGACATACCTTCGGCCGAAATGATAAAATATGCTGCCAACTCGATGCTGGCCACGCGCATCAGTTTCATGAATGATATAGCCAACCTGTGTGAGCTTGTTGGTGCCGATGTGAACATGGTGCGCAAAGGCATCGGCAGCGACACACGAATCGGCAAGAAGTTCCTCTACGCCGGTTGCGGCTATGGCGGTTCCTGTTTCCCGAAGGATGTCAAGGCACTTATCAAGACTGCCGAGGATAAGGGGTATCCCATGCGCGTACTCAAGGCTGTCGAAGAAGTCAATGCCGACCAGAAACTGGTGCTGTACCGCAAAATTGTCAATTACTATGGTGGAGAAGACAAACTGCAGGGCAAGACTGTTGCCATGTGGGGACTCGCCTTCAAACCCGAGACCGATGACATGCGTGAAGCGCCATCGCTCGTTCTCATCGACCTGCTGCTCCAGGCTGGTGCCAACGTCAAAGTCTATGACCCAGTAGCCATGGACGAGTGTCGACGCCGCATTGGCGACTCTGTGACCTATGCCCACGACATGTATGATGCCGTCAGCGATGCTGATGCGCTCATGCTGGTCACCGAGTGGAAAGAATTGCGAATGCCTAACGTGAACAGGTTGCTTGACAACATGCGCGGAAGACTCATCCTGGACGGACGCAATATCCTGGATTCCGAAGAGCTGCAACAGGCAGGCTTTGAGTATCACTGCATAGGCAGGTAAATTAATTCAATTCAAAAAAAGGAGGAGCCGCAGGATGAGATCATCTTGCGGCTCCTTGCTTAACTATCTGGTCAAGTCATATCACTTCACCACAACCTTGCGGGAGCTAAGATCGCTAGCTACGACATAGATTCCTGCCGGCAACTCGATTGTGGCTTCACCCTGCAAACCGACCACGGCACAACAGTTGCCATCAAAGTCATAGACTTCCAGGCTCTCACCTGAATAATTCTCGACAGCGATTCCTCCATGGACAGGATAGGCATCCCAGGTGGATACAGACAAAGCCGACTGACCCGCCAGGAGCATATCAATCAATGCGGTAACATCAGCGATGTCAACATGTCCATCATGGGCGACATCAGCCGCATCGGCATCAATCAGGCTCAAATCTCCCGACAAGAGATAGTCGATGAGCGTTGTCACGTCGGCAATATTGACATTGCCATCCATGTTCACATCACCCACCAGGGTGGGTTTCTCGGTAACCCTACCTGCAACGTCGGCATAGGCTTGGACTGTTCCAGCTGTGGCTGTAATCACGCCATGATATTCACCCACAGTTGCTGTGTTTGCCAAGCGCACGTAGAACACCTCGCCAGTCGGGTCAAGCGTCAACGAGCGAGCCCAATCGCGCCTGTTAAGGCTCAACTCAAAGTTGCCCTCGACAGTCAGGATGATATCCACATTGTTGTCCACGCCGCTCACGGTGCCACTCACTACAGTCGATGAGCCATTCTGTTCGGCTTCGATAACTTCGATAGCAGTAATGTCGATGACCGGAATGATGACGGGCACATTGGGATTGCTGGTGATAGCGATGTCGTCAATATTCAATCGCGAACCGGCAGTCTGCAAAAACTTGAACCTCACATTGCCGGTCACATTCAGTTCAAAACTGTACTGCTTCCAGGTCCCATCGAGCGTACAAGTGCCCAATGTGGTCCAAGCACTACCGCTGTTTGTGCTGTACTGAACCTGCAACGTAGCATTTGCATCATTGCCATATTTTGCTGCATAGAACGTGATTTTGCTCACTCCATTATGGACATCTTCGTTCATCGTAATGGAGGAATTAGTATTCTTGCCAAAGCAGCAGCCAAGCGAGCCATTCCAGTGATCATTTTCACGGGCATAGAGGCCTGCATTGTTGAAGTTCCACTTGAAAGCAGCGCCTTGCACTTCCTGGGTCCAATAACCACCAGTAGTACAGCCTTCCCACGTCTCAACAATCTCTTCTTCGGTCTGGCTGCCACCCTGGTAAGATGCGGTAAGGTTGACTGTTGCGTTCACCTCCGTACTGTTGATGGTGAGTGTGCCGGTTGCGTTGCTCTGAGTGCCATTATAGGTCACGGTAACCGATGTCCCGTTGTTGGCATTGGCTGCAGTAATGCTTGTCGGAGTGACTGAGAAGCCTGAACCGCTGACACTGATGGTCAACGCCTTGGCCAAGTTAGAGCCCTTGACTGTAATGGTCTTGCTCACACCACTGCCTGTATTTGTTCCCAGATCCACGGTTGAACCGTTAGTGGGCGATGACAATACCGGCGTTGGAACACTGCTGTCGTTCCATGTACTGCCCTTCTTGTTACCCCAAATGTATTCTACCAGTTCGGGATTATCGACAAAAGGATTGCGATTCTTCTGGATACCATACACAGCGTCGTTACGAGTCGTTTCCAGAGAGCTGACAGGGTCATTGCGATGCCATTCGAGCAACTGGTTAATTGCCCATGTCGTGAGCCCCAAATAAGAACTTGAAGTAAACACGACACTGCCGGTACCACTTGTAAAACTGCTGATGCGGGCCATATACCGGGTCGCGAAGTAGAAATAGACACGCGCAAAGTCACCTTTGTACTCGTCGGCCACCTCAAACACAGTACCACTATAGCCGCTGAATGAGCATGAACCCAGTTTACCTGTACCATAGACCGTGCCATTGTTACAGTTACCAAATGGGTGGTTGCCTCGTTTACTGTTCACAAAGCCATCAACGGGGAACATGTGATGCAGGTCTGTGTAGGCGGTATCCGATGATGTTCCACCCCACCAGCTGTTGGGAATCGAGTGCTCACGGTTGTAGCAGTCGCCCACACCGTTATAGGTGCCGCAAAAGTCCTCGTTATAGGTAAACTGCGTGGTTGAATAGCGGTCAATGATGATATTACCATTGCAGTCTGTTGTCTTGAAGTCGGTTTTCAACTGGTCATAGGAACGCTTGGTATGTCCCTTGATGATGTTGTGCAGCGCAGTCATCAGTGCCTTGTCGCTCTTACCCTTGGCATTGTTGTAATAGGTACTGGGAGCCGATGCTGCTGCCGTCATGCCCACAAACGCTGCAAGCACGGCAAACAGGAAATGTCGATCGATCTTCATTGTCGTGTTATGATTTATTTAATTAATGTGAATGAGACCTGTTAGAAAGCTGCAAAATTACAAAAAAAATGGCATCAACTCACTAATAATGACATCAAATCAACAAGTAAAGAATTTATATCCACGAAATTGGACATTTTCACTGTTCGACAATCAACTCCAGCAGGCAGGAGTTAGTTTTGGGGCATGCAAACGATTGCAATATCAAAGAAGAGAGTAAGGAATGGGAAAAATAACAAAATTCATGAATTATTAGTACCTTTGAGCAGAAAATTATTTTTTTTCTACTAACAACATGACTGACAGAAAAACCATTTTCAAGTACATTGCATTGCTGTCCATGGCAATAGCCTTTACGCAGCAGGTTTGGGCTTCATTTGTGGGTCCCCGTAACGACTTCCGTGACGAGAGCATCTACTTTGTAATCACAACACGTTTCTATGATGGAGACCCCAGCAACAATGCTCAATGCTGGGATGGGGCAACCGCCAACCATGGCGATCCCTGCTGGCGCGGAGACTTCAAGGGGCTGATTGACAAACTGGACTACATCAAGGCACTGGGATTCACGGCAGTGTGGGTCACTCCCATTGTCGAGAATGCTTCAGGCCTGGACTATCACGGCTACCATGCACGAGACTTCTCGCGTGTTGACCATCGCTACGAGAGTGGCGACACCACATTTCAAACGCTCATCGATGAGGCCCATGCACGCGGCATGAAAGTGCTACTCGATGTTGTCCTTAACCACACTGGCAACTTTGGCGAGGAGCACCTGTGCAAACTGTTTACACGCGACTGGAATGCCAACCAGTTCAAAATCAACGAGTGCATGAAGCCCTACACCACCGACTCGGTGGGTGGACTGTTGCCTACCAACTATACCAGCTTGCCGGCCGGACAGCAATATGATGCCCGACTGAAGCAAATGAAGAATACCGACGGGCAGAATCATGACACTCACAACCGGTGGCACCACTTCGGCCAGTTCAACTGGGACGACAACACACGATGGTGGGCTCAGATTGCCGGCGATTGCGTGGACCTGAACACCGAGAACCCTGCGGTTGCCGACTATCTGATCAATTGCTACGGCAGTTTCATCAAGATGGGCGTGGACGGTTTCCGCATCGACACGGGCGGCCACATTTCCCGACTGACATTCAACAAGATTTATATCCCAGCCTTCATGGCACTGGGCGAGCAGTACAAGAGCAAACGACTGAATCAAGCCGACTTCTTCCTTTGCACCGAGGTTTGCGCCCGTTATCAGGGCAGCGTCACCTACCGCAACCAACCGGCATTGTCTCCCTACTTCTACACTTGGGCCGAGAGCAAGAATTATGGCTGGAACTACGATGCAAGCTACTGGGACGGCATCGCCATCTATGAGAACACCGACCTGAACGGTCTGGACAACATCGGCGCGTGCCAGCAGATGTATGCCGACAACAACAAGGAGACCAGCAGCGCAATGCCCACATCAAGCAATGCTGTGCTCAACGGCAACGACTACCATACACCTGACGTGAGCCAAGCCTCAGGCTTGAACGTCATCGATTTTCCTGTGCACTACTCATTCCACAATATCGCCAGTGTATGGAATCTGGCCATTAATGGCGACAAGTACTATAACGATGCGACCTACAATGTGGTGTATGTGGATAGCCATGACTACAGCCCGGGGCCCAATGACAACATCCGTTTCAACGAGGGCACAGCCCAATGGGCCGAGAATCTGTCGTTGATGTTCACATTCCGTGGCATTCCCTGCCTGTATTATGGCAGCGAGGTAGAATTCAAAGCCGGCAAGACCATTGATCCGGGAGGCAACGGCTCCCTCAGGGATAGCGGCCGCGCCTACTACGGTGGCTACATCAAGGGCGCGTTGAACACCAGCGATTTTGGCATCGCCAGCGGTGCTTCCGGCAATCTCGCCGCAACATTGTCCAGACCTCTGGTCAAGCACCTGCAACGGCTCAACCGCATCCGTCAAGCCGTCCCTGCCCTTCGCAAGGGGCAATACAGCACCAGCGGCTGCAACTCGAGTGGTGGCTATGCCTTCAAGCGCCGATACACCGACAGCACTACCGACAGTTATGCCCTGGTCACCATCAATGGTCCCGCCACCTTCTCCGGGGTGCTCAACGGCACTTATACCGACTGCGTGACTGGCGATGTCAAGACAGTGACCGACGGAACCTTGACCACCACATCCTGCAACGGAAAAGGCAACTTGCGCGTGTATGTGCTCTCGACCAGTCTGACACCCGCTCCAGGCAAAGTGGGTGAAGACGGTCCCTATCTTTATACCAGCGCTCCCAATGCCGGCAACGTGTTGAGCTATGACGGCACCGAGGAAGAATTGTCCAGCAACGATGGCGAGGGCAACGGCAGCAGCCAGCCCAGCACGCTTGACCCCTATGAGCCCAGCTGTGAGGAGGATGACATGAGTGTGTTCCTTGAAACGGGTAACAGCGTGAGCAACGTGACCACATGGGTGTGGAACAGCAACAGCAATTTCACCGGCGGTAGTTGGCCCGGCGAAACGATGACACTGATGGGCAGTACACAGGATGGTGCGCGCAAAATCTGGAAATGGGTCTATAACGGCACACTGACCAGCAATCCGACAGGCATCATCTTTGTGACCGACGGGCAACAGACCAGTGATCTCACCTTCAGCAACCACGGCTACTATATCGACGGCACTTGGGACCACGAAGTGACTAATTACACCTCACCGGCCCCCACCCTATCGATAGATAAGGCCAGCGGCCAGTATGAGGGCAGTGTCACTGTAACCATTACCGCCAGCGAGAGTGATGCAGTCATCGTTTATACCACCGACGGCAGCATGCCCACCGCCAGCAGCCGCCAAGCTATTGGTCAAGTGAAACTGACGTTCAACGACAACACAGTGCTCACAGCAGGCATCCTCTTTGAGGGCAAGGTGCGCAATGCAGTGCAACGGGAATACATCTTCCATGGCTTTGTCCCCAACACCGCCACAGTCTATATCAAGGACCCCACCAGCGCACCTAATAACTGGAGCAGCGTTTACATTTATGCCTGGGATTCCACAGGCGCCATCCATGACAGCTGGCCAGGCGAGAGAATCACCGATACCAAGACTGTCATGGGCCAGCGATTCTACTACCGCACCTTCGAGATTGGTAGCGAGGACTATCTATTCAATGTCGTTCTCAGCCAGGGGGATAACCAGCACCAGAGCGTTGACGTGACTGGAATCAACAAAGATATCTACCTTGAGGTCACTTCCACAACTAATAAATATACCGTTGCCGACATCACCGACCTGTACGCCTATCAGCTGGGCGATGTCAATTGTGACGGAGAGGTCAACATCGGTGATGTGAGTGCTGTAATCGACATCATTCTGACGGGAAATGCCGATGCCGCCACGCTGCTCCGAAGCGACGTGAACAGCGACGGTGAGGTGAACATTAGTGATGTTGCAGCAATAATCGACATTATTCTGAGATAAATGGCCAAAACGGCCTAACCAAAGGGGAAAATTAACCTTTTTTAATGCAAAATATGGATGCTGTCTTATTTTTTGGCAGTAATTTTGCACCGACAAATTGAAGGTAATAATTTTTTTCATAAGGTAAAGCTTTTTGGGAACTAAGACTCGCCGTGATGGCGAGTCTTTTTCTCGTTTATTGCACCCTGTTTTTTATCTCCAAAGTGTAAAAGAACAGTCAAAAAATCGAGTTTTACCAGCCTCCCCTTTATGCAAAATAATGAGGGTTTAAGAAGCCCCTTGGCAAAGCAAAGCAAACTTTATTTGCCTGGGCGGGAAAAAAAGTGTAATTTCGCATCGTTTTTTAAAACAGTAGTTAAAGCATGAAAAAGTTTATATTGATGATGACCGCCATCGCAGCCTTGACTGCATGCGACGGCAACAAGTTTCATATCGACGGCACCATCGATGGCGCCAGTGACACCACCACCCTCGTGCTCGAGCAATCAAGCAATGGCGAGTGGCTTATCATTGACAGCATCAAGGTTGACAAGAACGGCAAGTTCAGTGTTAGCGCTCCTGCACCCGAGGTACCCGGCATCTACCAGCTGAGGTTGGGCGAACAAACCATCTGCTTCCCCATCGACAGCCTTGACCACCTGACAGTAACAGCCCAATTGCCCAACATGGGCGCCAACTACAACATCACGGGCAGTGAACACGCCGAACAAGTGATGAAGATTGATAAAGAGGCGATGCAGTTTGCAGGAGGTAAAGGCACTGCTGCCGAGTTACTTGCATGGAAAAACAAGCTATCACAGCAGATTGCTGCCGATCCGAGCGGCATCGTGGCCTACTATGCCATCAACAAGTACATTGACGGGAAACCGTTGTTTGACCCGCTGAATGACAATGATTTACGCATTATTGGAGCCGTAGCCAACTCGTTCAACTCGTTCCGCCCCAATGACCCGCGCACTGACTACCTGGTCAAACTGCTGTTGGATGGCCAGCGCCGCCGTCGTGCCATGAGTGCCGCTAACGACACCGTGTTTGCCGACGTGGCGACCCTCATCGACATCAAGTTGCAAGACGTCAACGGCAAGGAACAGGCCCTGTCCAAGATTGCTGCTGAAAACCGCGTCGTTCTGCTGGACTTCACAGCCTATACTACCGAAGTCTCGCCACAGCTCAACAAGCTGCTCAACGACATCTACCAGCAGTATCACAGCCGTGGCCTGCAGATTTATCAAGTGAGTGTGGACCAGGACAATGTGGCATGGCGTCGTGCAGCACAAAATCTGCCCTGGATTACCGTCTTTGACCCAATGAGTATCAATTCCCAGGTTATCGGCACCTACAATGTCAATGGCATCCCCACCACATTCATCATCAAGAACAGTGAGATTGTGGAACGCATCGAAGACGCCTCTCGTCTCAAGGCAGCAGTCGGCAAGTATTTCTAATCATGCTTTAGTTCCCAATCCATTCCATAACGGGGCAAGACGACAACCCCATCAGCCAAAAAAGTTCACGCTAAGCGGCAGCATTACGGCTTAGCGTGAACTTCTTTCTATCAACTTTTTCCAGTAGTCGAGATAGCGTTGTGCCACCACTGTGGCAGCATTGTGCTTCTCGACAAATGCACGGCTGGCACAAGCCAGTTGCGGCAACTGGTCACGATGCTCGACCAGCCATGACAACTTGCGGTCGATATCCCCCTCAACAAGAGGCGACACATTGAATATGGGCTGATTGACTGTTTCCTTGATCAGGTCATAGTACTCGGGCTCGGCACCCGATACAGCCACCAAGCCCTGGGCCATTGCTATCAGCGCATTGGTGCTGGGCGTGTAACTGTAAAGCTGGTCAAGAATGATGTGTGATTCACGCATCCGGCGTGTGTACTCATCATAGGGCAAGTTCTCGACCACGTCAAGTTGGGTAATGCCAGGGTAACGGTCATGCACACGTTTCATGGCAGCAAGCAGGCGATCGGTACCCTTAATCACATGGCGGTCGCGCTGAATGCCGATGAAAAGCCGCACTTTATCAGGAGCCTTTTCCAGCGGACGAAACGACAGCGACTCGGTATCGATGGGAATACCGCCATAGGCAACCCGATCACCCAAGACCGGCTTATAGGCAGCATAGTACTCATACAGGCATGCTATCGCACCGTCGATACCCTGCAGGATATGGTCGCTGTGACGGCGCATGAACGGCTGTTTCCAGTTGTCCTGCTGCTGGGCGACATACTCGCTCGAGCTTACATAGGGTGACGGCTCATCGCCCAGCATGTAGTCACTGTAGCGAAAAGTATGACCGTCGTGGCAGGCATCATAGTAAACCATATCGGTAGCCAGAGCAGACAACACAATGTGGCGATTGTTAGCCTTGAGGTAATCAAACACCTTGGCTACACGGTGAGGCTTGAGTCGAAGGAAAATGGGTGATGCAATCTGCACGATGTCATAGCCCGTCATTTGGGACAACGCACTCTTGATGTCATAGAGGTAGCGCAAGGTGCCTATCATGCCCGGACGCCGCATGAGATTGATATCACGATGGGTGTTCATCCAACGGGAACCATCGGATGCCACCGTCGCCTCATGCCCCATGCGCCGCAGCTCCTGGGCAAGGCAGTTGTGCATATTGCTTGCGTCTCCAGCAAAGAGTATTTTCATTGCGGGTGCAAAAGTAGGACATTTTTTGGAGTTTATCAAAAAAAGCAGTACCTTTACCCCAAATTAGAACCCTTAATGGAGATTTCCATCATCATACCCGTATATAACCGAGCCCAGGTTGTTGGTGCCACGCTCGACAGTGTGCTGGCACAGACCCACCGTCCCCTGCAAGTGGTGCTGGTGGACAATGACAGCACCGACGGGTCATTGCAAGTGCTGGAGAACTTCAAACAAGCCCACCAGAGCGAGGGGTTCAATGTTGTGGTCACCCGCGAGACCCACCACACTGCCGGTGCAGCCCGCAACCGCGGATTTGAGCAGGCAACCGGAGAGTGGGTGCTCTTTTTTGACAGTGATGACCAAATGAAGGAAAACCTGGTCGCCTCCTACGTTGAACTGATCAATGAGGCGCACAGCCGCGGCCAGGCACTGGACCTGATTAGCGCCCGCTCAACACTTGTTTTTCCCAATGGCAGCCAACGCGAAGCGCCATTTCACCGCTCCGACCTGTTTGCCAACCACATCCTGCATGGCCAATTGGCTACTCAGCGCTATGCCGTGAGGCGTGAGTTCTTTGCCTCGACCGAGGGCTGGAACATGGCTCTCCCTCGCTGGAACGATTGGGAACTGGGACTCAGGCTGCTGCTTTCCAAGCCCAATGTGGCCTATTTGGGAAAGCGCTCGATGGTCATCATCAACCACAATGGAGCCGACTCCATCACAGGAACCGAATTCCACAGCCGTCAAGGTGAGTGGGAACAAGTCATCGACATCATGAAGGACCAGGTGAAGGGCTCACAACTCAAACCCAAACACAAAACACGATTTGAACGCCTGCTCGAATACCGTCGCATGGTGCTCGCTGCGCAATATGAGCGCGAGGGGCATCCCGAACTGGCCAAACCATTGTGCCAACAAGCCTATAAAGCACTGAGAGACAGCTATGCGAACAGCATCGGCTGGCGCTGTCTGATTGCTCCTGTGACACGACGCCTCTTTGCCCGCATTGCTGCCGGCAAGCGAGGATCGGCCCGTATAGCCCGTCTGCTTTACTGACCGTTTTACTATTCCCAGCTACATCTTTGCAACCCGGTTGCACGGGATTGTGTGTACCTTTGCTGCCAGAAAACTAACAGCAACGACAATGATACACAACCACAACAATCATCAAGAGGAGAACTGCCATCCTCAAGAAAACGGCCATTGCCATGAGTGCTCATGCTGCGGCAATCATGAGCATAACGAAGAACAAGAGAGCAACTGGAGGGGACCTGTCTTGTCCATGATACTGCTGCTTTCGGGCATCATCTTGGATGCCGCAGGGGTGCAGTGGTTCCAGAATTCCTGGTTGCGTCTTGCCTTCTATGCCTTGGCATGGCTTCACACTGGATTGGGCGTTTTGCGAGAGGCCTTTGAGGCGATGCGAGACGGGGAAATATTCAGTGAATTTCTGCTGATGTCAATAGCCAGCATCGGAGCGTTTGCGATAGGCGAATACCCTGAAGCTGTTGCCGTCATGACGTTTTACTGCATCGGCGAGCTGTTGCAGGACCGCGCTGTGGGCCATGCTCGCGAGAACATCAAGAGCCTGATTGCCATTCGCCCTGAACATGCCGTCATCGTTCAAGACGGCAAGAGAATGACGGTGTCGCCTGCCGATGTCGCCGTGGGCGACATGATTGAGGTGAAGCCTGGCGAGCGGGTGCCTATCGACGGCATCTTGACCAACGATGCGGCCTCGTTCGACACCGCAGCGCTGACCGGAGAGAGCATGCCCCGCACGATAGAAAAAGGCCATGAAGTTCTTGCCGGTATGATTGTCCGTGAAACCACGGTGTTGCTCCAAGCCACACGCCCGATGGATAAGAGCGCCATTTCACGCATTCTTCACCTTGTTGAGGATGCTAGCAACCGTAAAGCTCCCGCCGAGCTGTTCATCCGCCGGTTTGCCAGGATCTATACTCCTGTTGTAGTGTGCCTGGCTGTGCTCGTGGTGCTCTTGCCATGGCTTTATTCGCTCATGGGGACAGCGTTTGAGTACCATTTCAACGAATGGTTGCACCGCGCACTCATTTTCCTGGTTATCTCGTGCCCATGTGCTCTGGTTATCAGCATCCCGCTGAGCTACTATGCCGGCATAGGTGCAGGTTCCCGTCGTGGCATCCTGTTCAAGGGCAGCAATTACCTTGACGCAATCGCCCAAGTCGATACCGTCGTGTTTGACAAAACCGGAACGTTGACCACAGGTCGTTTTGCTGTGACTCATGTGGAAGGGCTGAGCGAAAATCAGATGGCCTGTGTTGCTGCAATTGAGCAACAGAGCACCCACCCCATCGCCCGTGCAATTCTCGACTATTGCCATGAGTCCAGTGCCACTCCATCCAGCATCAGCATCAAGGAGATTGCCGGCCACGGATTGAGCGCCACAGTTGCCGATTCGCACTGGCTGGTGGGCACAACACGCCTGCTGGAACGTGAGGGCATCGCTGTTCCCACCCATTTACAGAATGTCAGCGGCACCATTGTTGCTGTCGCCATCGATGGCAGCTATGCCGGATATATCCTGCTGAAGGACAGTCCCAAGAAAGATGCGAGAGATGCCATTGCCTCACTTGAGCGGCAGGGAATCGATAGCGTGATGCTGTCGGGCGACAAGCAGTCCATTGTTGATGAAATGGCTCACGAGACAGGA
>Ga0247610_10006577_pt1 | contig 12071 bp, 14 predicted proteins | sample 174DNAGHGhighgp2_FD_193483 | JGI IMG/M metagenome (GOLD analysis project Ga0247610, IMG submission 193483) | Sheep rumen microbial communities from Palmerston North, Manawatu-Wanganui, New Zealand - 1742 DNA GHGhigh gp2 | ecosystem: Host-associated > Mammals > Digestive system > Stomach > Rumen...
GAAATCAAACGCGGCGGTATTATATAGAAGATTTGTTGGCTGAATGCAACAAAGCTCTGGCGGCAAAAGATTGCCAACCGATAAGTGTGCGTACCGTCAAGTATGATCTGAATGAGTTTGAAACGTTGTACAGTACCGTCATTGCGCATATTCCCGATAGTCATGACCGTATTTACTATCGATATGAAGACCCGAAATTCAGTTTGCAGCAATCGCTCCTCTCTGATGATGAGGTGGCAAAACTGAAAGATACACTCCTTATGCTTGGTCGCTTCAAAGGACTACCGCAATTTGAATGGATGACCGAACTGGTAACAAAAATAGAAGCCAAACTCCATTTGGATGCACATGCCGAGTCGGTTATTGGCTTTGAATCAAATGAGTACCTGCAAGGCTTGGAATATCTGGAACCGTTGTTTGACTATATTAGCAATCAACAGACGGTTGACATTGTGTACCAACCGTACGACAAACCCGCTTTCGTTTGCACCATTCATCCGTATTATATCAAGCAGCATAACTCGCGATGGTTCTTGCTGGCAATGAACAATCAAACGCAGAAGATGATGCTTCTTGCGTTAGACCGCATACAAGAGATAGTCCTATCTAATGTCGCGTACGTGCCCGCGGAAATAGATTTCGCAGAGTACTTTGATGATGTAATAGGCGTGACTATCCCGCAGGATGTAGAACCGGAACATATACTCCTTCGTTTCTCTGCTCATCGTCTGCCGTATGTACTCTCCAAGCCTTTGCATCACTCGCAGAAGATTAAAGACAAGGAGCAAGGCATTATTGAGATAACCGTCATTCCAAACCGTGAATTGGAAGCGCAACTGCTTTGGTTCGGAAATGATGTAGAAGTGCTGCAGCCGGAAACACTACGGCAACAAATAGCGGAAAAAATAGCAAAAATGCACGATTTATATTCGTAGTGCAAATAGATTGCACACAAATGCAGTACTTTTGCACCGGATTTGAAAAACAAGCGTTCTTTGGCATACTGATTCTAAGAAATTTTGAACGCTCATCGAAAGATGGGCTGTCCGACGTATTCGTTGGACGATAATACCAACGTCTGGTTTGTTTCGAGTAGACTCTTTGGGTTGAGCATCACTTACGTGCTTCTCAACCCGTCAAGCAACACATATGTGTCACTTGACGATTCGGAAACTTAATAATTTTATTAAGTTAATGAATATTATGAGAGAGATAGATTACTATGATAAGAAAAGGGATTGGAATCAGTATGCCGAAGATTTTTTATTAAGGTTATGGAAAACATAAAACATAGTGCCCTCCAGATGCAGACTCTTTCGGATCTGCTTAATCTCGTCAATGCCATCAAGCAAGATGAGTTAAAGGAGAAGTATCATCCCTATACCATGCGGCAAATGGGATGGTTCTGCAATCCTAATCATGTTTTCCATCGTTACCGCGAATTTGAGATTCCTAAGAAATCAGGCGGTAAACGTACTATCTCCGCGCCAAGATCGCGCAACTTCAAGCATCTGCTGAGCTATGTCGGGCAGATTCTGCAATCCGTTTACGAACCTTCTGCTCATGCAATGGGTTTTGTGCCGGGCAAAAGCATTGCCGACAATGCAAAAGCACATGTCGGAATGCACTACGTATTCAACATCGACTTAAAAGACTTCTTCCCGAGCATAGAACGTGCACGTATCGTGGCACGTCTGCAAGTGCGCCCGTTCAATTTCACCAAAGAGGTTGCTTTGGCTATCGGTGGTCTCTGTACGATGCGTGTACTGCAAGACGGCTCTCATACGGAAGAGCCGAAATATCGCTATGTATTGCCGCAAGGTTCCCCGGCTTCACCGGTTATAACCAATCTAATGTGCGATAAGTTGGATTATCAGTTATCCGGTCTGGCTAAACGTTTTGGTTTGAACTACACGCGCTATGCGGATGATATCACGTTCAGTTCTCTGCATAATGTCTATCAGGAAGATAGCGATTTCCGAAAAGAGTTACTTCGTATTATCGCAGGGCAAGGATTTACAATCAACGAGAAGAAGACACGCCTTAATAAGGTCGGTGCGCGCCAAGAAGTTACTGGCTTAACCGTTAGCCCTTCCAAAGTAAACGTTACACGTAAGTATATCAGCGACTTACGAGGCTTGCTGTTCACTTGGGAAAAGTACGGATATGGTATTGCGCAGATGAGTTTGGAACATCATAATAGTATACTTTTTCAGCAAGGTATCAAACGTGCCTCTCGTATAAATGTGTCGTTAGCGTGTGTGGTGGGAGGAAAGTTGATGTTCCTAAGAATGGTAAAGGGAGCGGAAGATTCTACTTATCTTGCATTGCAAAAGCGTTATGATAAACTCATGCTTAAATGCCAACGAAACCAGCCTCAACATACACGGTTCCGTTATCGAGAGACATATACGCTGAAAGAGTTCCAAGAAAAGATGGGTGTCGAGATTCCAGTTCAGACTCCGGGGGCAAAGCGGAAACGCAAGTTGGGAGACACCAAGTGGGTACGGTTCTGGGTGAACACTCGTATGTATTGTGCTCGTGTTAAGAATGAGACAGATATGTCCTTACCATACGACCAATTATGTATTTCTCTGTGCGAGAATGCAAATGGAAGTGAAAGTTTCTGGCTGATACACAATCCTTATAAGTCAAAGTACTTTAAGGAAAAAGTCGATATTGATAAACTTAACGAGGAGCTGGATGCTCTTATAACACATGGATGATAAACTGAACCAAGTTCTCCATAAGGTTGAACTGCTTTGTGAACAAAATCCCGAGTTCGCTTCCGCACTAAAGGAAAAGTTAGGGACCAATGCAATACTTGCAGAATCGTCTGATAGCCAATTGGATGAGATATACGAGTATTGCATTGAGCGCGTAGTACGCAAACAAGCTGAGGAGTATTATGCGTCATTCCCAATTGAAGCAATTCGAGAACAACTGATCCATGATTATTGTCGCATGGAGCGTTTTCATCGTGCTGATAACTTTGGTGATTTTTGTCTGGCAGTTTATCAACAAGTGGAGTGTATCTGTCGTTCTCTTGTGGAAAATCCTGATTTACTTGCCATATCTTCTAAGATGTGGGCTTATCCCGCATATGTATATGTCGGCGAATGGAAAAATGGAGCATATGAGCAGGTTGATTCTATCGAAGTCACAAGGAGAGCTAATGACAGATTCCGCATAGCAGACTTAGTATTCTATGGTAAAGACAAAGATGGAACCCCTTATGCCAATGTTAAATACAACAAACCGCTTCCGGAACAATCTGCCAATGATTTAATCCGCATTATCGTTTACTTTGTTTGTTACCATGCCGAATTGAAAAAATCAGAATATGAAAACTACAATGCGTTCTGTTCTATCTTAGGACAACAATTATACCAATGTCGAAATTTAAACCATAGAGGTGCAGGTCAATCAGATAGACAAAAAGAAATAGTAGATGAAGTGCTTGCCAACCAATCTGCTTATTATTTTAAATTTCTGGGAGAATTGGTGCATTTTGTAGATACCGTTTCTAAGGGAATACTTTCCTTGCCCGATCTCGCAGCCAAAACAAAGGACATGCCGATAAAGGACATGGTAGTACAATTACAAGGTCTTACGGTTAAGGGAAAAATTGAATTGCCGGACGATGGCAAAAAACGTTTTAAATAGGAACATATGGCATATATAACAAGAGCTAATTACAAAAAGATTCTTCAGAAAATCAATAGTAAACTATTGATATCGGAGGAAGATTTAGAGAAGGAATGTCTTTGTGAAGATTATCCTCAGATGAAACTTACTTGTCTCAATAAAACAGACAAGCGAGAGTTGCTCTTGTTTAAGAAAGTGTTAACTAACCCTGAAATTGCCATAGACACAAAATACCAAAGGGTCGATTTTGAGGACACATATACTTATGTGGATGAATTTAGACCGGCATATCATAAAGATCCTCAGTGTAGTCGGCTGCTACATGACTTTGATGGTGTGCGTATACCTGAAAAAATCAAGTCCTTGGACAAAGAGAAAATTAATGAATATCGAAAATGGTATCGAGATAATCGGCATTATATAGAGGAGGGGAAGGACGATCTTTTTTATACATTATTGCACGCTAAATGGGGTGTGGATAAATATGACATCGATGTTGTATCGCATTTGAATACGGGAAACGTACGTGTAATGGATACTATTGATGAGTGTTATCTCGAAATAGAGAAACTTTGTAAAGAATGGTTGGAATGGTTGGAAGATAAAGAAAGTGGCAATCACATCTTACGAAAGGCAAGTTATTTGTATTCTTATGGAGCCAAGAATGCTTATCTTGGCAACAAAGAAGAACCACTACCAAATAACAAAACGGGGTTCCCTGACGAGGCTGTTAAAGAATGCCTTAGAGAGATGCAAACAAAATTTAAGAACCCTATCATTGAATTGATACGTCAGTATTATATGATTAAATATAATGCGAACATAGATGTAGATGAAGAAGTCTTAAAACAATTGGGATTTGGTCCATGTATCAAATGTTGTTCAAGAGGAATTTTATTATCTTTTGATGATTTGTAATTATTTTTCCCGCATTGTGCAAATACATTGCACAAGATTGCAGTAATTTTGCATCAAAATAAAATTCAGGATAAGTTATGGAGATAAAGACTTTTACATTAGAAGAATTGAATAATGAGAAAGTTCAGTATTCGGAAGCAGGATTGTTAGATAGAAATCTTGCTGTTCTAAAAGAGCACCGTGCGAGTATTGTCCTGAATCGGCATATTCTACAACATGATACGCGTTTTTTAATTCCTTTTGAGGTGGATGGCAAGATGGGCTTGCTTAATCATCAAGGACAAGTCATTGTTCAGCCGCTCTATGATGATATTGATGATTGTTTGTCAGAAAGTGCATATTTGCATGTTCGGCGGAAATGTTTCATCATAGAGAGAAATCGAGAAGAAACCGTGTGCGGACTAATAGATACAACCGGAAGAACCATTCTTCCTCTTGAATACCGTTGCATCCTACCATCAGATACTCGTGAATTGTTTAGCGTGCAAAATATGTCGTATCAATATGGGGTGGTAAATAAATATCAGAAAGAAGTAATTCCTTATGGAAAATTCTTTCACATAGGAAAAGTTGTCCGTGGCTTTGTCCGTGTTAAGACAGAAGATGGCTGGGGAGTAAGTGATATAGATGGAGAATTAATCATTAGCGGATTAGGTGAAATCTGGGACTTCAATGAGAAATATGATTCTATTGTTGTTAAAAAGGAAGGTATTCGCTACGCGATTAGTTTTACTTCCTTAGAAAAGTTCCAGCAAGATATAAAGTCAGGAAAGGGTTCTATCACTTTAGAGGATATTTTGGAATACGAAAAGTACCTACAAGGAAAATTTGAAAATGGTATGGAGGTGCATGCTACCATTACACTATCGGAAGAATAAATTTCGCATTGATAAATATAAAAACCTTAGACTATGAAAAGAGTTGATCTTCATGTGCCAATCTATGATTGGACAGTTACTATTATTACTATTTACAATCAGGGCTGCAAAGAGGCTGTGCAAAAAGTCCTGAAAGACTTTAATCTTCCCCAGCAAGAGAAGATTCTAAATGATGTTTCCAAAGAAAATTATAACGGTGGAGTAACTTTCACAAAGAAAGCGCAAAGAAAGGCTGTTATAATCATCTTCCCTTGGACAGAAGAGCGTTACTTTGTACGCACGATGAATCATGAGAAACGGCATTTGGTAGATGAAATCTTAAAATGGCATAGCGTCGAGGACGGCGAGGCTGCTGCCTATCTGGATGGCTTTATTTCAGAGGAAATCTATAACCGATTAAATGAGTTGAAATAATAAAAACTCATTTCTTCTCTCCTTGTGCAAATAGATTGCACAACTTCGTAGTAATTTTGCATCGTCAATTAAAAGAAAGGAGCAAAATTATGTGGTACGAAGACTATGAAGACGAGTACGCAGGAACCTATGCACACGATGTGGCAGGTTTCTCCGACGAAGACATCGACACCATTTTTGATGGTGAACCGGAAGCTTATTGGAATATTGACTAAACCTTAACCCAATTCACAAACCTTCAAATTAACTGTAACTATGAGCAAGACAGCAATTCTTATTGTTGGCGTTGTCGCCATCGTATCTTCTATTTGTTTCGTCTCGTGCGCAAGCAATTCGAGAAAAGTACAATCATCTGCGCAAATCAAATACGATGTGCCCAAGTACATTGAGCCCGATTGGGGAAATTTTGAAATACAAAATACCCAATGCATCCAAAATCAATGGATGCCCATTCCTGATGGCATGTCTCAAGATTCGTTTATCACAAAATTGGTTGACGAATATAATGCTTGTGTTGTCTGGCACTCTGTTAAAAGTGACATGGAGATGTTCTGGCGTTGGGAGTGTTATACAGACTCCGCCATGCTTAGTATGGATTTGAGCATCTTTAATGACGACCTTGCACGAGAAAAGGCACAGCAACTCATTAAAATATCCGCTGCTGGTCAGAGGGATTCTACTATTGACGTAGTATCGCCAATGAACGAATATGTGTCTTGGTTAAGCGACTATTATTATATTGGTCATTTCTTTAATACAGACTCCCTTACGGATGAAGTTTACTGGGCAGCGACAGATAAAGCGAACTGGATAGATAATTATGCCTCAATGGAAGAGAAACGTGGACAAAGCGATTCTATCTATCAGCAACAATTGCTAACCATGTTAGATACGGCAACTGATTTCAATGTCTATTGTATTTTGGCGATAGAATATGCCCATTCAAGTATAGATGGACCTCATATGACGGAAGCATTACCTTATTTGGTTAAGGCGCTTACTGCCGGTATTTATTCGCCAATGCTTCGTGAAGCATGGAGAACATGGAGAGCGATTATGACATCTGAAATGGGACAATCCAAAGACTCGGATATACCAAATGCAGAGTACAACCAACTTCGTATGATTAGTTGCTATACTATGCTGTGCTATATACATGATAATCCCAAAGATTGGTTAGCTGTTAACAATTATCTTGTGACCGCGTATCAGGATAATATATGTAGATATGGTAGGTATATGTTTGGTAATCAGGGAATGATGGATAGAATTGAAATGTTCCCTGAGTGGACAAAGCGAGTACTGAACGAATAACAATTACAACTATGAAAAATTTCAAAACAATTACTGCCATCTTATTGGCATTAGTATGCGCCGGATGTGCAAAGAAATCCACGCGAACAACCGAAGAGAATGTAGATGTTACCAAAATCTACAACCTCGTTATCCTTGACCGAAGCGGTTCAATGACACCTTTACGAGAAGCCGCTATCAATGGTTACAATGAGACACTGGATGTCATTCGCACTGCACAACAGCAATATGGTCTGGAGCAACAAAACCTTGTTACACTGACTTTGTTCAATAATATTGTTACTGATGTCTATAACTGTGATACCGTACAGAGCATTCCATATCTGCTTGCGCGTGACTATCAACCGGATGGCATGACCGCTATGTTAGATGCTATAGGCTTCTCGCTGACGCGCTTACAAAAAAAACTGAACAAATTGGAGAATGCCACTGCTGTTGTGACTATAATCAGTGATGGATTAGAAAATGCTTCTCATTTGTATAGCCTTGACCATGTAGTGAATCTCATTGATCAACTCAAAGAACAGGGTGTCATGTTTGTGTTCATGGGTACAAATCAAAATGTTGCCATGACAGCAGCTGCTTTACACATAGACGATTACAAGGCTTTCCCTTATACAACAGAAGGAATGAAAGACGCTTGGCAAAGTGGGATGAAAGCATCGGCAAAATACTATGACCGGATGTCGCAGTATAACAAAGATACCAAAGGTATGTCTCGTAAACAACGAAATGAATACTACCGCGACCGTAATAAGGATGATGGCTGGTTTGAGAATAAGTAATTCTATGATATTATGGACGCGCCCGAACTTAATTATATACAAGATATAGCAGGAGAGAGATGCCCTGTCGCGCCTTTTTCACAATCTATTGACAAAAAAAGATATGCTGTTCTTTGCTATATTTATAATGATTACAAGAAACTGATTCAAGTTCAGCTATATGACTACATAGAGTCCCACGGGGCGAGACTTAATTCTAAAAGATCCATTTGTTCTGGCGGCGATTACCTTTGTGAGTACTTTTATAACAAGTATGGAAAACCATGGAAGACCTATTGGCATTACACATATCCGAGAGAATGGTCGCACCAAGATAAAATGGGTCCTAAATATCCCAAATTAGAAGACTCATATATTGATGGATATCTTCACGAAAGGAAGTACTATAACGAATATCGTATAGAAGCCTACTGGTTTTCGGAAAGAGATAGAAGTATATTTCTCAAAATCATTGATTCAGATGTTATAGTGAGGCTTCATGAATGTTATGACGAACAGGGAAACCTTATTAGTAATAGTCATAGCAAATGTAGTGTATATAATCCTTCTATTATTCTTGAGAATGAAAAGACTATGTATTTCTATCACGAGAATACGCTTACTCATTCAATAAGTCTTCACCCAAGTCGCAGGGATGCATTTTATTGCGAGGCTATGAAAGATATTTACACGGATATTGATTCTTGTAATAACTGGCTTACGCGAACACGATATGTAAAAAGATTTCCAGAGGGTAAAGAGATTCTACGACATATCGAAAAACGGGAAATTGCTTATAACGAAACGTCAGCTATTGAACTGCGTGAAAAATTTGATGCTTTGTATGCGGACCACGAAAATCTTTTTCGTTCATGAATGAAGAATTACTTAAATATCTATTTGTATCACTGTATGCAATTGGTGGCGTAAATGGGTTAAATGACGAATTCCGCGTCACGTTTGATCATATGGGCGGACGAGATACAGATAGTTTTAATATAGAAGATTCTTCGATTGTTTCCAAACACCCTCAAGAGAAACATTATTTTTGATATGAAACGTAAACTTCTTTTGATATGTTCTTTCCTTGTGGGTCTAATTCTCTCTGTAATCATTGAAAGTAATATCCTTGTCGCATATATCAGCAAAGGCAAGTGCTATGATGATGTTGAGGCCATTCCTCATAATACATTTGGAATGCTACTTGGTACTGGGCGGAGTAGCGCACCAAGTCCTTATTATGACGCGCGCATTCAGGCCGCCACTGAATTGTACCAAGCAGGCAAAGTGGACTTCATTATCGTCTCTGGAGAAAAACTTTACGACGATTATAATGAAGTCGATTCTATGGTGGTTGCGTTGGAAAAAGCCGGTGTGCAGGTTATTCAAACAGACTATCATGGAACGGATACTTATACGTCTCTGAATAACTATGGAAGCACATTTGGCTATTCTTTTCCATCGCTAACCATTATCTCACAACCATACCATAACCAACGTGCCGTCTTTTATGGAGCTTGGTTGTTTCATGAGACACCGATTGCCTACAATGCCAAAGACACTGACCTTTGGTATTGGAACATCTGGCGTTTCTTCCGTGAATCCCTTGCACGAACCAAAGCTGTTATTTTCCTTCCTTTTATGTGATCTTATTTTTATTTTCTCTTTCCCCCTTTTATAAGGAGTTCGCTTTGCTCACGGCTGTGTTGATTATATTTGTCGGTTGAGCTGTTCATTTTCGTTACGCGGTATGGCAAAAACGATGTCTGCCAATTCTTGGCATACCTCTATTATCCGAGAGAGACTTTTCGAATTACTCTTGCATCATTGCATTGCCCACTTTTCCGTAGCCAACCTTGTGTGCCCTGTGCCCGAAGATGTCTGCGGCGACACCGCCTTTGCCGAAGTCAGTAGTCCTTGCGCGCGGGGCTGCCCCCACCGTGACCCTGCTATCCGTACGGACGCCCGATTTTCTTTTGTGCTCCTTCTATGCCCTTGCGCGGTCTGAGTCTCTTTTTGCCCTGTCCCCACGCATACACCCGTCCATGTCCATCGTCCCGCCTGTTTTGTGCTGCCTCTGCTCGAAGTCTGTACCTTTCCCATATACCTCTAAGCCTTTTTATTAAAGCCGCCAAACAAGTTGTCGGCATGACGGCTTAGAGACCCTGCTACGCTCGGCATAGGATATATACAAGTGCATATCCTCTGCCCTCGCTTAAACGCAGCGTTTGACGATCGATATGGGACCCTTGTTCCAGACTCCGGCAGAGGCAGCTAAACAGGCGGTGGAGAACGATGTCCATGTACTGGGTGTCTCCAGTCTCGCGGCAGGTCACAAGACCCTCATCCCGCAGGTCATCGAGGAGCTCAAGAAACTCGGTCGTCCGGATATCATGGTCACCGCCGGTGGTGTCATCCCCGCGCAAGACTATGACTTCCTCTACAAAGCCGGCGTCGCCGCCATCTTCGGCCCCGGTACTCCGGTTGCCTACTCCGCGAAAGTGGTTATGCAACTGCTGATGCAAGAGTAATTCTTGTCTCTCTCGGATAATTGAGGGCTGGTTACCTTTGGGTTCCAGCCCTCATTATTTTTGCCATAATTGAATAGCATTTAATGTTAAACAAATATGACAAGCGCTTGTCGTTGTTTTGGAAATCCTGTGCGAAGGTACTGCAATCTTTCCCAAACAAATGCTGTCCAGCAGCAATCGTTTCTTCACTTGTTTCCATGCTGTTTTTTTATTGTCAATATAGATTATGTCAGCGAAATAAGCAAAAAAGTATTAAATTCGCGGCACAAATCAGAGTTTGCCCGCGAAAACAAAGAAAAAAATGTATTTTTCGCGGGCAAACTAATATCAATCTCGCCAAATCAAGCAGAAAATCATTCGTTTTGGCGGGAATGACAACTCAATGACAGCACATAGATTTCTATTTAATTGCGCCAAATCAAAAGAAAAAAAGCGATTTGGCGAGAATTATTTGTGTATATCAAAAAAAAATAGTATCTTTGCAGCCGATTACTGACGAAATTTGTGAAAACAAGTGATTTTCGTCAGTAGAAATGGATGGCACTATGATAAATCGAGAATCCTATCTGTCGCAACTCATTAAATTGCGCGATCAAGACCTGATAAAGGTTGTAACAGGTATCCGTCGTTGCGGAAAATCCACATTGCTGATGGCATTCAGGCAGTATTTGTATGCTAATGGCGTACAGAATGATGCTGTGTTGTCTCTCAATTTTGAGGAACGTGAGAGTGCACGTTTTGCAACATGGGAAGAAGTATATGACTACATCATTGCTCACTTGCCGAACATTCCAAAGCGATATGTGTTTTTGGATGAAGTGCAAATCTTACCACATTTCGAGAAACTGGTGGACGCGCTTTATGTCAAGAAAGATGTGGATTTATATATCACCGGTTCGAATGCTTATATGCTCTCCAGCGATTTGAGTACCTTGCTTTCCGGACGGTATATCAATATTCATTTGCATCCGTTCTCTTTCGCCGAATACGTTGCCTCTTTCCCCGATGAGCATGATTCCGGCAGGCTGTTTCGCCAGTATATGAATACCTCCTGTTTTCCAGAAGCAGTCAATTTGTCCCGCACAGCTCCGGAAATGGTTAATGCTTACCTGCAATCAGTGTATGACACAGTGGTGATCAAAGATATTGTCCAAAGGAACAAACTGCGTAAGTTTGACACATTGCAGCGTGTGATCAACTTTCTGTATGACAGTATAGGCAGCGTAGTGTCGCCGAACAATATCGCAGACACGCTGAACCGCAATTCAGGACAACAGATGTCGCACAATACTGTGTTGAAATATCTTCGCTACTTTACGGAATCGTACCTGATTTATCCTGTCCGTCTGTACAATATCAAGGGCAAACGGTTGTTGGCAAGCAATTACAAGTATTATGTAGTGGATCTCGGTTTCCGCAATCTCCTGCAAACGAATGCTCCGACCATTGATTTAGGGCACAAGTTAGAGAATGTGGTGTATTTTGAACTACTGAGACGAGGAGGAGAAGTCTATGCCGGCAGAACAGATGCAGGTGAAGTGGATTTTGTGGTTATGAAACACAATGGAGAGCGTGAGTATTACCAAGTAGCATACACCGTTAAT
>Ga0247610_10006579_pt1 | contig 12070 bp, 7 predicted proteins | sample 174DNAGHGhighgp2_FD_193483 | JGI IMG/M metagenome (GOLD analysis project Ga0247610, IMG submission 193483) | Sheep rumen microbial communities from Palmerston North, Manawatu-Wanganui, New Zealand - 1742 DNA GHGhigh gp2 | ecosystem: Host-associated > Mammals > Digestive system > Stomach > Rumen ...
GCAACAAAAAAATATGGTGTTGCAGTTAAATGTGCAACAATAACACCAAATAAGCAAAGGGTAGAAGAATATAATTTAACAGAAATGTGGAAAAGCCCTAATGGTACAATTAGATCAATGCTTGATGGTACAGTATTTAGAGCCCCAATTATTATTGATACAATAAAGCCTGTTGTTAAAAATTGGAAAAAGCCAATAACAATTGCTCGTCATGCTTATGGTGATGTTTATAAAGATACTGAATTTAGAATTGAAAAGCCAGGTAAGGCAGAATTGTTATTCACATCATGTGATGGTGAAGAATTAAGACAAACTATTTATGATTATGAATGTGCTGGTGTTTTACAAGGCTTATATAATAAGGATTCTTCAATTGAATCTTTTGCTCATTCTTGTTTTAAATATGCAATTGATACAAAACAAGATTTATGGTTTTCAACAAAAGACACAATTTCTAAAAAATATGATCAAACATTTAAATTAAAATTCCAAGAAATTTATGAAAAATGCTATAAGGAACAATTTGAAAAATTAGGAATTACATATTTTTATACATTAATTGATGATGCAGTAGCCAGAGTAATAAGATCAGAAGGTGGCTATATTTGGGCATTAAAGAATTATGATGGTGATGTTATGTCAGATATGGTATCTACAGCCTTTGGTTCACTAGCAATGATGACATCTGTATTAGTTTCACCAGATGGAATTTATGAATATGAAGCTGCTCATGGTACTGTAACAAGACATTATTATAAATATTTAAAAGGCGAAGAAACATCAACTAATCCTATGGCAACAATTTATGCTTGGAGTGGTGCTTTAAGAAAGCGTGGAGAATTAGATAATTTAACTGATTTAGTTAATTATGCTAATAAATTAGAAGAAGCATGTATTAAAACATTACTTTCTGGTAAAATGACTAAGGATTTAGTTGGTCTAGTAGAAGAAGGAACAAAAGTAGAAGCTTTAAATTCATTAGATTTCATTAAAGAAATTAAAAAGAATTTAGAATCAATTTTATAATAATAAAAAAATGAGTTTAATTTTTGGTTAAACTCATTTTCTATTCTTTAGCTTTTCCTATAGAATCCCTTTGAATTATTTCAGAATTAATTGTTATAGATTGAGGGCATCGATTCATTAGCATTGATGATATTAAAGAAAAGCTTTTTTCAGCCATTACTTCAACATTTTGTTTTACAGTTGTTAGTGATGGCTTTATATATTTAGCTATTTCTAAATCATCATAACCTGTAATAGATATATCTTCAGGAATTTTTTTACCCATATTTTGTAATTCCTGCATCAAACCAATTGCGATAGTATCAGAAGGACAAATAACAGCTGTTACATCAGTATTAATAAAATGCTTTGCAGCTTCCTTTCCTGATTCTTCAGAATATTTACCATAATAAATATAATTTGGATTAAATTCAATATCATTATTTGTTAAACCAATTATGTAGCCAGCAAATCTTTTATTTGTAACATATGAGGATTTATCCGCATGGATGAATCCTATTTTTTTATGTCCTAATTTAACTAATATATTAACTATTTCAGAAATTGCATTTATTGATTCAGAAGAAATAGAAGAAATATTATCATTTTCTATAATATTATCTAATAATACAGTTGGTATCTTTGTGTTTTGTAATTTTTGATATAAAGGAGATTTATAATTAATTCCTGCTATAAGGGCACCATCATATTTATGATTTTCCATAAATTTATCATAATTTTCATCAATTAAATTACAAGGAATATGGACAACATCAAAATTAGCTTCTCTAGCATATCTTGAAAAGGCTAAAGCTAAAGGTATTATAATATTTGCTTGATTATTAACATTTTGTTCATCATATAAGACACATAGCTTTCTTCCGAAGCTTGTTCTTAATCTTTCATCTCTTGATTTATATCCATGGCTCTTAGCATAATTTAAGACAAGTTCCTTAGTTTCTTTAGAAATGTCAAATCCACCATTTAATGCTTTTGAGACTGTAGATACAGAAAGATGAAGTTCATTAGCTATATCTTTTATTTTCATTTTATCGCCTCGTGCTAGTGATATTATATTAAACAAAGAAAACGATTTCAAGGTATTTTTAAATAAAAAAGGTATTTTATTATATTTTTCGAAACTTTTTTCGAACATAAGCGAAATATTTTCGAAAAAAAGTTTCAAATTTTGAAGATTGTTTTATTTTAAAAAAAAGTATTGAAATATTTAAATTATGTTGTAAAATGCTAATTGAAGAAAGCGCTTTATGTATTTGATTATAAAAAAATAAGGAGGAAAAATGATTTCGAGCAGAAAATCAGGTGTTCTCTTACATATTACTTCTTTACCTTCTAAATATGGTGTTGGAACACTAGGAAAAGAAGCATATGATTTTGTTGATTGGTTAAATAAAGCTAAATTAACTATTTGGCAGGTATTACCACTTGTACCAACAAATTATGGAGATTCACCTTATCAATCTGTTTCGTCAACAGCATTAAATTATTATTTAATTGATTTTGATATTTTAAATAATAAAGGATTATTAGATAAAAAAGATTATATATCTGAAAAATTCTCTTTTACTGATAATCAAGTTGATTATGAATTATTATTTAAAAATAAGATTAAGGTTTTAAAGAAAGCCTTCAATAATTTTGATATTAATGATAAAAAATTCAAAAAATTTGTAAAAGATGGTGAATATAAAGATTTTGGTGTATTCATGACTTTAAAGGCTATGCATGATTATAGACCTTGGAAGGATTGGACTATCATTTATAAATCATATTCTAAAGGATTAGAAGAATCAGTTATTAAGAATTATGAAGCTGATTATCTATTCTGGGTTTGGACACAATATGAATTTTTGAATGAATGGAATGATTTAAAAAAATATGCTAATAAAAAGAATATTTCAATAATGGGTGATATGCCACTTTATGTAGCTTATGATTCAGTTGAAATATGGAAAAATCATGAAATGTTCATTTTAAATGATGATTTAACACCTAAATATGTTGCTGGATGTCCTCCTGATGCCTTTACTGATGATGGTCAGCTATGGGGAAATCCAATATATGACTGGGATTATTTAAAAAATCATAATTATGAATTTTGGAAAAAAAGAATAAATGAAGCATTTAAATTATTTGATATTTTAAGATTAGATCATTTTAGAGGATTTGATAGATTCTATGCAATACCTGCAGATCATTTGAATGCTAGAAATGGTATTTGGATGGATGGACCTAAATTTGAATTATTTAAAGATATGTTAGATTTAAATATAATCGCTGAAGATTTAGGTATTATTGATGAAGGTGTTAAAGATTTGATGAAAAAGACAAATTATCATGGTATGAAGGTTTTAGAATTTGCCTTTGATGGTAATAAATTAAATGAACATAAGCCTTCTAATTATACATCAAATTATGTTGTGTATACTGGTACTCATGATAATATGCCACTATTCCAATATATATCTGATATGGATTTAGAATCATTAAATAAATTAAAAAATGATTTAAAAAATGAATGCAAATTATTAAATGTTAAACCTAATTTAAATACAATAAAAGGAATTACAAAAACGATTATTGAATTAGGCTTTGCTTCAATTGCTGATATATGTATTATTCCTATGCAAGATTTATTGTGTCAGGATAAGAGTTCAAGAATGAATTTACCTTCAACAGTATCAAAAGATAATTGGAGCTATAGAATTAATAAAAATAATTTAACTGATGCGTTGGCACTCAGATTAAGTAGATATGTAAGTAAATATAGGAGTTAGAATGAAAAGTTGTTTTGAGGAGCTTTTTGATGCATTATATTCAAAGCCATTAAAAGATGGAAATGTAAAAGAATTATATAATGCATTAGGAAAGTTAGTTGTAAAGAAGGTCAATAAGGATTGGGAAGAGACAAAAGGCCTTCAAAAGAAAAGATGTGGCTATTTATCAGCTGAATTCTTAATTGGAAGAATGATTTATGCAAATTTATTAAATATAGATATGCTAGATGAAGCCAAAAATATATTAAAAAATAATAATATTGATATAAATGTATTTGAAGAAGTTGAAGATGCAGCTTTAGGTAATGGTGGCTTAGGTAGACTTGCTGCTTGTTATTTAGAGTCAGCCGCAACAAGAAAAATATTGCTTAATGGCTATGGATTAAGATATAGATATGGTCTATTTAAGCAAAGCTTCGTTGATGGATTTCAAAATGAAGAAGCTGATGATTGGTTAAAATGGGGTGACCCTTTTAGTAAAAGAATCGAAGAAGAAAAAGTAATGATTCATTTTAGCGATATGGATGTTTTAGCTGTTCCATATGATATGCCTGTAATAGGATATCATTCAAATGTAGTTAATACATTAAGATTATGGCAAAGTGAAGCTTTAAAAGGCTTTGATTTCAAAACTTTCGATAAAATGGAAGGTGAGAAAAATGCTATTGAAGAATATAAAGCAAAAGAAATAACTTATGTTTTATATCCAAATGATAATAGCATTGAAGGAAAAAAATTAAGATTAAGACAAGAATATTTTATGGTGTCTGCATCACTTCAGGATTGTTTAAGAAAATTTAAAAAATTAAATTTAGATTTATATGAATTACCAAATTATTATATTTGGCAATTAAATGACACACATCCTACTTTAGCAATACCCGAAATGTTAAGATTATTAAAATTAGAAGGATTAAATTTTGATGATTCTTTAAGAATTGTTAAAAAGATGTTTAATTTTACAAATCATACAATTATGGCAGAAGCATTAGAGGTTTGGCCTATAAGTATGTTAAAAGAATTAATTCCAGATGTATTAGAAGAAATAATATTATTAGAAGATGATTTAAAAAAGAATTTAAATAATAAAAATTTATATATCATTAAAGATGAAAAAGTTAATATGGCATATTTAGCAATTTATGTCTCATCTTATGTTAATGGTGTTGCCGCAATACATACTGAAATATTAAAAAATAACACTTTTAAAGAATGGTATAAAGAATACCCTAATAAATTTGTTAATGTGACAAATGGTGTTACACCAAGAAGATGGCTTGCTTTAAATAATCCAGATTTATCAAATTTGATTACATCTAAGATTGGTAATAATTGGATTAAGGATTTGAAAGAATTAAATAAATTAAAAGGCATTGAAGAAGATGATAATTTTATTAAAGAATTTGTTAAAGCAAGAAATATTAATAAAATTAAATTAGCTAATTATATTGAAAAGCATGAAGGATTAGAAATTCCAGTTAATTTTATGTTTGATATTCAAATAAAAAGACTTCATGAATATAAAAGACAATTATTAAATGCTTTATCAATAATCTATTTAGCAAATGAAATTAAAAATAAAAATTTAATAGATTTTAAACCAACAGTATTTATTTTTGGTGCTAAATCAGCGCCAGGATATTATATGGCAAAGCAAATTATTAAATTAATAAATACAATCGCATATAAAATAAATAATGATAAAGAATTAAATAAATTAATTAAAGTTTGCTTTGTTCAAAATTATAATGTCAGCTATGCTGAAAAGCTTGTATGTGCTGCTGATTTATCAGAACAAATATCAATGGCAGGCATGGAAGCATCAGGAACAGGTAATATGAAATTTATGATTAATGGTACTCCAACAATTGGAACATTAGATGGTGCTAATGTTGAAATCGTAAATGAAGCTGGAAAAGAAAATAATTATATATTTGGTTTAACTGTACCTGAAGTAGAAAAATTAAATAATAATTATAATCCAAATGATTATTTGGAAAATAATTTAAAATTAAAAGAAGTTATTAATTCATTAATAGATGGCTCTTTAGGATATAAATTTAATGAAATATATGATTCATTATTAACATGTAATGATCCTGATAGATATAGAGTTTTAGCTGATTTTAATTCTTATATTGAAATGAAATTAAAAGCTAATAAAGAATATGGAACAAAAGAATATTTTAAAAAATGTATTATTAATATGTATAGTTCATATAAATTTTCATCTGATAGATCCATTGAAGATTATGAATCATTAATTTGGAAATTATAGCTTCCCTTTTCTTTTACTAGTCTTGGGTATGAATATATGCAGGACTAGTAAAGAAATAATTAAATTTAGTTAAATAGTTTTTCATAAATAAATATAGATGATTAAGAGGAGGATAAAAAATGAAAAAACTAAGAAAAATATTATTAGGAGTAGCTGCAGTAGGTTTTGCAACATTATCACTTGCAGCATGTAAAGAGGAGGAAAAAGGAACATTTGATTTAACTGTTTGGGGACCAACAGAACAAACTGCAATTTTAACAAAGTTAACTAATGACTTTAAAGCAGTTAATGAAACTGAAAATTTAAAATTCAATATCAAAGTTGGTGTTGTATCAGAAGCTGATGCTTATACAAGCTTACAAAAGAATGTAGCAACAGGTGCTGATGTTTACGCATTCCCTAATGACCAATTAGCTAACTTAATTAGAATTGGTGCTTTATCAAAAATTGGTGGTTCTAATTTAGATTCTGTTAAATCAATGAATGGTGAAGGTGCTGTTAATGCTGGTAAGAGTGGAGATTCATATTATGCTTATCCATATGCAGCAGATAATGGTTATTTCTTATATTATGATAAGAGCGTTTATTCTGAAACTGATGTATTAAAGCTAGATACAGTTTTATCTAAGGCAGCAGAAAAAGGTAAGAAGGTTCAAATCGACCTTGATAATTCATGGTATGATGCAGGATTCTTCTTTGGTGCAGGCTGCTCATATAATGTAGAATATGATTCAAATGCAAAAGAAAAATCAATCACTTGTGATTTTGATAATGCAAATGGTGTAATCGCTGGTAAGGCTATGATTGCTGTTGCTGCAAATACTGGTTTCTTAAATGGTGGAGACGATGAATTAAAAGCTGGTATTGGTACTACACTTGCAGCAGGTATTTCAGGAACTTGGAATGCAGATGCAGTTAAAGAAAAATTAGGTAGCAATTATGCAGCTACAAAATTACCTTCATTCACTGTAGATGGTAAGGATTATCAAATGTCTTCATTTGCTGGTTATAAATTAATGGGTGTAAATCCAAATTCTAAGAGTGTTAAATGGGCTAACGCTTTAGCATTATATTTAACAAGTGCTGATGCTCAAGCTTATAGATATGAAAAGTCTGGTGTAGGCCCAACTAATAAAGTTGTTGCTAATTCTGATGCTGTTAAATCAAATGTAGCATTAGCTGCTTTAGCTCAACAAGGTGCATATGCAGTTGCTCAAACTTCAGTTCCATCTAACTATTGGTCAGCAGTAGAAGCATTTGGTACAGAAGTTGTCGCTGGTACAGTAACAACTGATAATTTACAAGCTAAATTAAAAACAATGGCTGATTTAATCAAGACTATTCAAACTGCTTAAAAATAAAAATATAAAATCATAAGGGGAGCTTATACTCCCCTTAGATTGATATAAAAAAGGAGGCTAATATGGTTGATCTTGAACAATTTAAATACAATAAATTTCACCGTTTTGGTCTAAAAATAGTAAAATGGTTCAAAGGGATTCCTAAAAGAATTAAAAATTTCTTTGTTAAAAAGATTCCTTCTTTCTTTAAAAGAATAGCCCTTTCAATTAAAAATGAATTTAAATCCTTAGGTAAGATTTTTCATGATGGTGATTATAAAACAAAAACATCATATTTCATCATGGGATTTGGTCAATTAGCAAGAAAACAATTTTTGCGAGGATTTTTATTCTTAGGGTTTGAAATATTATTCATTATTTATATGGTAGGCTTTGGCTGGAAATATCTTTCTTTAATTACTTCTTTAGGACATGAAGCAATGATTGAAATATGGAATGAAGAAGAACAAATTTATGAATATGTTTCAAATGATAATAGTATGTTAATATTATTATATTTCCTAATAACTATTTTTATTGTTTTTACCTTCATTTATGTATGGAGATTAAATGTAAAACAAAATGGTATTACCCAAGAATTAGAAGAAATTGGAATTAAGCCTAAAAAGGCTAAGGACGATTTAAAATCTATATCAGATAGTCAATATCATAAAACATTACTTGCAATTCCAACTTTTGGACTTTTAATGTTTACAATATTACCAATGATATTTATGGTTTTAATTGCTTTTACTAACTGGGATGCTTACCATTATCCACCAAAAGAATTATTCACATGGGTTTCATTTGATAATTTTATTGATTTATTTGGTGGTGGTGTATCAACAAATTCAAAATTATTTTTCTATACATTTAAACAAGTTCTATTATGGACATTTATCTGGGCTTTTTTTGCAACATTTACTAACTATTTTTTAGGAATGATTGTTGCGATGCTAATTAATAAAAAAGGGATTAAATTTAAAAAGCTATGGAGATCAATTTTAGTATTTACAATAGCAGTTCCTCAATTTGTTTCTTTATTATTAATTTCTCAAATGCTTAGTGAAAATGGAATTATTAATGTTATATTACAAAATTTAGGCTGGATTAGTGAACCTATTAAGTTCTTAACAAGTAAATTAGGAGCTAGAATTACTGTTATTATCGTTAATATTTGGGTAGGTATTCCATATACAATGCTTATTTGTACAGGCATATTGATGAATATTCCTGATGATTTATATGAATCAGCTAAAATTGATGGTGCAAGCCCAATTAGAATGTATTTTAAAATTACATTGCCTTATATGCTATTTGTTACAGGACCTTATTTATTAAGCCAATTTATAGGAAATATTAATAATTTCAATGTAATATATTTATTAACTGGTGGTAACCCAAGTAACCTTGAATATCAATTTGCTGGTGAAACAGATTTATTAATTACTTGGTTATATAAATTAACAGTTAATAATACAAACTTTAAAATGGCAGCTGTTATTGGTATTGTAGTATTTGTAATTATCGCAGCTATTTCATTACCATTCTATTCAAGAACAAATGCTGTTAATAATGAGGAGGACTTCAGATGATAAAAATAAAAAAACATAGAAGTCTTAAGCGTGCAAGATTTATTAGTAATACAGCTACATATATTGTTTTAATTATAATAAGTCTTGTTTGGTTAATTCCTTTTGCTTACCTTTTATTACAATCATTTAGAAAAGAACCAGGCGCTTTTACAGATTATATTATTCCAAAAGAATTTACATTTGATAATTATATAAAATTATTCAAAAATGAGCCACCATTCCAATTTATGACATGGTATTTAAATACATTTATTATTGCTTTAGTAACAGCTGTTATTCAAACAATTTTAGTATTAATGGTTTCATATGCATTTTCTAGATTAAGATTTAAATTTAGAAAAAAATATATGAAATTAATCTTATTACTTGGAATGTTTCCAGGATTCATGTCAATGATTGCAGTATATAATATTTTAAATTTAATTGGATTAAGTCAAAGTGTATTTAGTTTAATTATCATTTATTGTGGTTCATCTGCAATGCAATATTATATTTCAAAAGGATTCTTTGATACAATTCCTTATTCATTGGATGAAGCCGCTAAGATTGATGGTGCAAACCAAAGAACAATTTTCTTTAAAGTAATAATGCCACTTTCAAAGCCTATAATTATTTATACAATGCTAATGGCATTTACAGCTCCATGGGGCGATTATATGTTCGCATCTTATTTAGCTTCAGGCGATGCTAATAAATTTAATGTAGCAGTAGGCTTAAAAAATTTCTTAACTGATGTTAATAGATATGAATGGTTTACATCATTCTGTGCAGGTGCTGTTTTAGTATCAATTCCTATTACAATATTATTCTTTATCCTTCAAAAATATTATGTTGAAGGTGTTACAGGTGGTGCTGTAAAAGGATGATGAAAAAATTAAAATATTTATTATCTATTTCGATTTTAGGTTTAGCTTTAGCATCTTGTACAAATAATAATCAAAATGCTAATTATAAGGAACCTAGTGAAATAGATAATTATCGTAATTATTATGAAATATTTGTAAGATCATTTTATGATTCTGATGGCGATGGCATAGGAGATTTAAATGGTGTTACAAAAAAATTAGATTATATTAAAGATTTAGGCTTTGACGGAATTTGGTTAATGCCTGTTAATAAAGCTGGAAGTTATCATAAATATGATGTGAAAGATTATTATGAAATTGATAAAGAATATGGCACATTAGATGATATGAAAGCTTTAATTAATACATGTAAAGAAAAAAATATAAAGCTTATTATGGATTTAGTTATAAATCATACATCAGATTTAAATAAATGGTTTATAGAAGCAACTAAAGCTAAATATAATAATGATACAACATCTAAATATTTAAATTATTATAATTTTTCTGATAAAGAATTAGATGGATATAAAAAATATACAGATTATTATTATGAAGCAAGATTTGCATCTGATATGCCAGATTTAAATTTAGATTCAGAAGATGTAAGAAAAGAAATTAAAGATATAATGGCATATTGGCTTAATTTAGGAATATCAGGATTTAGATTAGATGCAGTAACATCATATTATACAGGTAATCCAGATAAGAATAAGGAATTTTTAAGTTTCATTAATACAGAAGCTAAAAAAATAAATCCTAATTGTTATATAGTTGGTGAAGCTTGGACTAATACAGCAGAAATATCTAAATATTATGAATCAGGAATTGATTCATTCTTTGGATTCGGTACTGATGAAGAAATTGTTTTTTCAATGAATACAGAATCAAGTGGATATTATTCTGGTTGGGCTAACAAATTAAAAACAATAGCTAATGGACATATTGAAGCTCCATTCATTGGTAATCATGATACAGGAAGAGCTGCTGGAATATTAGCTATGAAAGAAGAAAAAATTAAATTTGGTTATGGACTTTTAAGCTTATTAAGTGGTTCAACATTTGCTTATTATGGCGATGAAATCGGTATGATAGGCTCAGGTGTTGATCCTAATAAGAGAATAGGTATGTTGTGGACAGAAGATAAGCTAGATGGTTATTGTGCTAATCCTCCTGGTACAACATCAACTGAATATGTATTTGCTGATGTTAAAACGCAACAAGCTGATCAATATTCAATTTTAAATTATTATAAAAATGCAAATTATATAAGAAGTAGTTATGATGCAATTAAAAAAGGTGATTATAAATTTGTTGATCATGATTCAATTACAATCTTAACTAAAACTTATGAAGATGAAAAAGTAATTATTGCAATTAATTTTTCAAAAGATGAACAATCTGCTGATTTAGGTTTAAAATATAATGTTAAAGAAACATTAAAAGTATCTAAAGATAGTAAGGTTAAAATAAGTGGTAATAACATTAAAATGAGCGGTTATTCAATCGCTATTATAGAAGAGGTGAAATAAATGGCTGAGGTAAATTTAAACCATATTTATAAAGTATATCCAAATGGAGTTAAAGCCGTTAATGATTTCAATATGCACATTGAAGATAAGGAATTTATCGTTTTGGTTGGTCCTTCAGGCTGTGGTAAGTCAACAACATTAAGAATGATTGCTGGTCTTGAAGATATTTCTGCTGGTGAATTAAAAATAGGTGATGAGGTTGTAAATGATGTAGAACCAAAGGATAGAGATATCGCAATGGTATTCCAAAATTATGCCTTATACCCTCATATGACAGTTTATGAAAATATGGCATTTGGTTTAAAAATTAGACATGTTAGTAAAGAAGAAATTCATGAAAGAATTTTAGAAGCAGCAAAAATATTAGATATTGAAGAATATTTAGATAGAAAACCAAAAGCGATGAGTGGTGGACAACGCCAAAGAGTTGCTTTAGGAAGAGCTATTTTAAGACATCCTAAGGTGTTCTTACTTGATGAACCTTTATCTAACTTAGATGCTAAATTACGTACTCAAATGCGTGCTGAAATTTCTAATTTACATCAAAAGCTTCAAACAACATTCATCTATGTTACTCATGACCAAATTGAAGCTATGACAATGGGTACAAGAATTGTTGTTATGAAGAGTGGCTTTGTTCAACAAATTGATAAACCAAAAAATCTTTATAATTATCC
>Ga0247610_10006580_pt1 | contig 12063 bp, 14 predicted proteins | sample 174DNAGHGhighgp2_FD_193483 | JGI IMG/M metagenome (GOLD analysis project Ga0247610, IMG submission 193483) | Sheep rumen microbial communities from Palmerston North, Manawatu-Wanganui, New Zealand - 1742 DNA GHGhigh gp2 | ecosystem: Host-associated > Mammals > Digestive system > Stomach > Rumen...
CAGTTCGGCATCGTAGAGCGACATCATCTCCACAGCGAGGATGGCAGCATTCTGGGCACCATTCACACCGACCGTTGCCACAGGGATGCCTGGAGGCATCTGGACGATAGAGAGCAGGGCGTCGAGACCATCGAGCATACCCTTGATAGGCACACCGATAACGGGCAATGTCGTCGAGGCGGCAATCACTCCGGGCAGGGCGGCTGCCATACCTGCTCCTGCGATGATCACTTTCACACCACGATCTTTGGCGGTCTGTGCAAACTGTTCCACGGCATCAGGGGTACGATGGGCAGAGAGGGCATTCACTTCAAAAGGCACCTGCAACTCATCGAGCAGCTTGCAGGCTTTTTCCATAACGGGCAGGTCACTGGTGCTGCCCATAATAATACTTACTAACGGCTTCATATTTTGACTTTGAACTTTGAGCTTTAAACTTTAAACTTTATGATTACCTTAGAGGTAGACGAGGCCGAGGATAGAGCAGACGACTCCTACGAAGAAGCCTGTCACGACCTGGGCGAGGGAATGTTGACGGAGAATCATCCGGCTGGTACCCAGTATGCCTGCGAGGATGAACACCAGACAGAGCCACCACACAGGATTGAAACCGAACAACTCTCCAAACACAAACAGCGCTCCTGCCACACCACCTACTGCTGCCGTATGCGTGGAGATCTTCCACCATACGTTGATCAGGGCACACGCCACCTGGATAAACAGCGCTGCCGAGAGGATGGCACTCATGAAATGCGGGATGTGTACCAGGTCCATCAGGTAGATGCAGAAGAAATAGCAGAGGATGGAGATGACGTAAGGCACCATACGACGCTCCTTATGACCGAGTTCGATGAGACTCCACCCCTGATAACGGCGATAGAGATGGATAAGCACCGTAGGCAGGAGGATGGTGAACACATACACCAGCGTGAGCACCTGCAACTTATACGCCCAAGGCATCAGCGAGAGGTAACTGAAGGCAAACAGTGCCATCAGTCCCACTAACGGCAGATAGAACGGTGTGAACACCATGCTCACGATCCGTGCCGCCAATATTGCAGTCTTCTCACGTTTCCTCATCCTTCACCTTTTCACTTTTTCACCTTTTCACTTTCTCAGTCTCGCTATAGGAATTCCCAACTTCTCCCGATACTTCGCCACCGTACGACGGGCGATGGGGAATCCACGCTCCGTCAGGGCTGCCTTGATATCATCGTCGCTCAGAGGATGTTTCTTATCCTCCGCATCCACAATCTCCCTCAGCGCCGCCTTGATCTGCCGTGTGGACAGTTCCTCGCCACTCTGGGTGACATAGCTGTCGCTGAAGAAATGGCGTAGGGGGAACGTGCCCCAACGCGTCTGGGCATACTTCGAATTGCTCACACGTGAGACCGTCGAGAGATCCAGTCCCGTCTTCTCCGCCACGTCCTTGAGGATCATCGGCCTCAGCGACGCCTCATCACCATCGACGAAGAACTGATGCTGCAGCTGTACGATGGCCCGCATAGTGATGGTCAGCGTGTGACGCCTCATCTTCAGCGCCTCGATGAATCCCTGGGCGGCATCCACTTTCTTCTTAATATAGAGCAGCGCCTCCTTAGACTGACGGCTCATGTGGTCACGGTTCTGCTGAAACTCCGCCATCGAATCGACAAACGACTGCGACACCTTCAGCTCCGGCAGTTCACCATTATTGAGTGTGAACGTCACCGTACCGTCGTCGTGGGTATCGACGATGAAGTCTGGCGTGATCTGCTGCAAGCTCCTGCCGACGGTTTCTCCTAACGAGGCACCAGGCCGTGGATTCAGCTTCCGCAGTTCGTGGAACACCTGTTCGGCCTGTGTGTCGTTAAGCGACAGGCTCGACCGTATCTTATCCCAATGCTTGCGGGTGAACTCCTCGAAATAGTCGGTGACGACCTTCTTCATCTGTACCTTCACCCACGACGGATCCTTTCTGTCAATCTGCAGGAGCAGACACTCCTGAAGCGTCGAGGCGCCGATGCCTGCGGGGTCAAAGCCCTGCAACAATTCCTGCACCTCACGCAGTTCCGCCTCCGTGGCGTCGATGTTATGATAGATGGCCAGTTCGTCGCTGATAGCGTCGAGAGACTTACGGAGCAGTCCGTCATCGTCGAGCGAGCCGATCAGATACTCCATAATATCGTGCTGACGAGATGTCATATCGAGCAGCCCCATCTGTTCCTTCAACTGATCGTAGAACGAGGTAGTCTGTCCATACACCATCTCCTCGCGCTCCTCCGCCACAGCACTCCCGCCGTGATAGACAGGCAGTTCGTCGTCATCACGTCCGATATTGCTCAGGGCATCGTCAAGCGCCGACTGGCGCTCCTCCCTTTCTGTCAGCACCTCATAATCCTCAGGGCCGTCAGAAGAATCAGAGTAATCCGACGACTCCGAGTAATCAGAGCTGTCCGAATAATCGTATGGCGACTCCTGTTCGAGGGCGGGATTATCGTTCATCTCCGTATTCACACGGTCCACCAGCTGCATCAGCGGCAACTCCACCAACGAGGCCTGAAGCAACTGCTGGTGGGAAATGGCCTGCGACAGCTTCTGCTGCTGCAACTGTTCCTGTGTCTGTCTGAATTGGTCAGCCATATCACTTAAAATATGCTTTTAACTGCTCGGCATAGGAGGCGAGCGCATCCACATCGGAATTACCATACCTGCGCCAGATTTCCTGACAGGGGATCAGCAGCGGATGGAAGATCACCCCCCTGCGGTTCAGGTAGGGATCGCAATATTGGAACACCTCCATCACCTCCGCCACATCTTTCGCCTTCAGTTTCATCAGCTTTGCCAGTTCCTGTATCTCCGGCGTCTCTGCCACCATCGTCTGGGGCGTCAGGCGGAAATAGAGGTCGAGGATGAGGATGAGCATCACGGGCATAAACCGTTCGTCCTCCTCCAAGGGACGGAAATCACGCTCGAACCCCTCGTTCAGCTCCACGCCGTCGTAGAAGGCCTCGGAGTTGTTAAAGCCCTTCATCTCGCGCCACAGGCTGACAGCCCGCGTCAGTTTGCGGGGATTACTGCCGTACACCTCCCAGATATGTTCGATACGGGGTGTCTCGAGGTTGGCGATCTGGCACATCCTGTTAAACAGCCTTTCCGGCGCGATGTGCAGTTCCAGGCTCAGGTCCACCATCTGCCGACAGTACATCGGTTTCAGTCCCACAGGCTTCTGGAGATAGATCTGCATCAGCAGCAGCCAGTATTCATCCTGCCATTTGGAGTCTTTTGCCATAGACTTAACTCTTAATTCTATTTACGGTGCAAAATTACGAAAAAAATAAGAATAAAGGGTTAAGAATGAAGAAAAATGTTCGGCGACAGCAAATTTTTCACTTTTCACGCTTCACTTTTCACTTTTTGTCGTATCTTTGCATACAGAAATTATAAACAGATCATCATTATGAAGAAGATTTTATTTTTGTGTTTGTTGATGTGTGGCGCCCTTGAGTCACACGCCCTTGAGCTGAATGGGAAGTTTGTGTCCCAGAGTGGAGAACTGCTGTTCAGGTTCACGGCCGACAGTTTATATATCGACATCGCCCAGAGCCAGCGCAACATCTCTTCGTTCAAACTGGTCAAGAACAAGGACAGTAAGAAGTCCACCTCTTTCAATGCCTACGAGAGTTATATGGACAACGGCCGACCCACTTACAGGGAGGTGCTGATCAAAGTCACGAGGGTCAGGGGCAAGAAATACCTGCTCGAATATTTCGGCAAAGACAAAGACCGCGACTACAACTCCAACGAGAGATATCACATCAAGCAGATAGACTAAAAATGCAAACGAAGCCGCTGGCACAATTGTATGCCAACGGCTTCGTTTTTATCACATCGCACAACCGGGTCTGGCCCCGCTGGGCCAGATCAGTTCACGGTCACACTACCGTTGTTGACGACGATCTTACGCGTGTCAACAGTATTGCCGTTTTGATTTCTCAAAGTGAGGGTAATGGTATAGACTGCACCATCGGCAATCCAACCATTGCCTCTGATATTACTTGCTACCCTATTGGCTACTTCGTCAAGTGCCCTTCTGGCATCAGCGTCATCAACAAACAAGTTGGTAGCGTTGATGCTATTTCCCAGAAGATCAATGGCTATCACTTCTGCTTCACTCAGAGATCCTTCATTGGTCCAGTCTATACCGGATGTCATAGTGTACTCTTTGTCGGCAACTTTTGAATCGTTATCATCACCACATGAAGTAAGCGTGACACAAGTCATTGTCAGGCAGATTAAGGCAACTGCGGCCATCAGATATTTTTTCATTTCTTTATTATTTTAAATTGTTAAACTATTGACTCCAAATATGCCCTTAGGATGTCGTCAACCGCCTTACTTTCAACGATTACCAAGACTTTGGATTGCCTTTGGCTTCCTGCTCCGCGCTTCATCGGCTCTGCTTTTTCGTCTGCCTCCATCCGCGTTGGGAAGAAAGCCTCGTCCAGTTCAACAGTACCGGAGAGTTTGTATATGCTCTCACGTTTGCCCATGATGTTACGTAGCTTCATCATCATTAACCACACAGGAGGATATTCTGGCTGTGCAGCTGATGCTGCACTTCTTTGGCAGAAAGCACTTGCTTGATTGAAGTCATTAGATGCATCGTATAAAACCATGTGCGTATTGGAAGCTTACTGTGCTCCATCACAGTGCCTTTTGTCAAGGGAGTCCGATGACGACAAAACTTGCATTCGAAGGCCTGTTTCCCTCTAAGCCAATAGTATTCTGTATGACCACATTTCGGACACGCTCCAAGTGCTTTCGAGCGAACATCCTTGAAATAATCTATACAACTGTCCTCTGTAGGAAAACGATATTCGAATTGACTGAGCAGCATAACTTATGATTTTGCCGCAAAGGTACTCACTTTTCCCGAGGTACACAAACTTTTAGGAACTTATCACCACACGGAGTTATTTTTTTATTCCCGCACAAAAAAACGAAAAAATTCCCAAAATATTTGGAAATTTCAAAAATAGTTCGTATCTTTGCACCAGCTTCCAATGGAAGTTAGCATGTGCTACGGCACGTTGCCTCGCGGAGGGTTTCGACCCTCCGTTGTTTTTTATATGAAGATTCCGTCTTTAAAAAACAATCTCAACCGCCCCTTTTCATACAGCCAGACCTCCTTGATAGATGCCCCAACATTCAGTCTGGCCACAATTGCCTGTCTGATGAAGCGGTCGGACGCACCACGAGTGTTGTTTATAATCATTAGGGCCGATTGCTTCATACCATGCGAAATCATTCTTCTTACCTTTTCTTTCTTCCAGGGCTTTTCGAATCCTTCGTATTCATAAAAGAGATCATCATCGATTAACAAATCTGGACACTTGCGCTCATACTTCGTTCCGAACAGCCTGCCAAATACGTTCCTATATTCCTGGCTTTTGAAGTGACAACTTGTTAATATCTTCACCTGATGACCATCTTTGGCAAATAACGTAGCAATTGTCAAGATGGCCTTATAGTCAGGCTTTGTTTTATCCACACCCGTCATGATGCGAATGATACCTCCACCTTTGAAAGCCTTCCATATAGTGAAGAGTTCTGATGTGATTACGTTTGTCATATCCTAGACTCAACAGTTAATCTGCCTGCAAAGATAAGCAATTCCCATGATACCACCAAACATTTCATCAAAAAAGTGCAGACAGCCGCAGCTATCCGCACTTGGTATGTTACAAAAGAACCCTCTGCTTCTTACACCTTAATTAATACATAAGGGAAACGCCAAAATGCTAATTCTTCGTTCTTGCGCTGATTTTCTTTCCCTCTTTACTCCATGTGAAGATCCAACTGCCTTTACGACTGGTGATGGTGCTGTTGGTGACAGCGACGATCTCACCTACATCAGAAACGTTCATCGTCTTCAACGTCCTCCCTTTGGCATCGCAGATGTGGTAGTAGGAATAGCGTTTCGCCACAAAGAAATCGCTGCCCCAGCCTTTGAGTTCTCCCACGCTGCTTCGTGAGAGCCCGCCGATCTTCTTGCCATTCTCGTTACAGACGTAATACCAGTTCTTCGTCTCTTCAATATACGATATCTGCTGGCGCTGTGCCTGGGCCACCAGCGTTATCATGAGGAATAGGATGGTAAGCAGTTTTCTCATTGTTGGATCTCATCTATAAGTTCATCGGGCTTATGCCTCAATATTGGATGATAAGCATCATACTCTCGCATCAGTTCCTCACCTTTAGCCCTTGCTTCGTCTGTGATATACTTATCTATAATATAAAGCATCCTTTGACTGGCTGCTGCATTGAACATGGCAAAGGATATTGTCTCCAAATCCTCATCTTCAAGCGAATTAATATCCTTTTCCCACTTGGTAAGCCCATAAAGTTCCCACTGATCACACCACTCTGCGTCAAGAAACTTAAGCAAAAATGCTACCATACCATAGCTGCCAGAGTGCATCTCTTTACAATCTCCCCGATCTTTAAAATATGGAGTAGCACCATTCTTTAATAATCTGATAACGTCTTCCTCCCTATTCCAAGCCGCATTATTCACCAATTGAATGTCCTGTACGTTTGCACCATCTTTGATGATGGTCTCAACTTCATCTTCAGTAATTAAAGGATAATCATCATAGTCATCGCTATAATGGGCAAAACGGAATTTACTGTAGTCTATATGGTCCAAAGGTGGACAGATACGATGATGCAAATCCAGGAGTTCTTGAATATGCCTTTTCTTGAACCATGTTTGATCATCGTCGTAAGCTAACGCATCGTATAGGACGTAGGCCAGCTGATGACTATCAATATAATAATACTGGTATCCCCAGTCCGCATCAAATACTGGCAAAGGCTTACCATTGTTTTGCTCCAACAATAATTCGACCTGTTCCACATCGCCACTTAACATAGCAATGAGGTTCCTTTTCTTCTCATCAGAATTAATCTTTATACAACTTGCCATAATCCTATTTTTAATCAACATCACACTATCTTTTGACTATTGACAGCCCTTGTGGATATACTCCACAATCCTTCTCCCTCGTTTTGTAACAAAGTCGATCTGAGAATCAATCCACATTTGATATTCGTCCAGAGTCTTCGGCATAGGCTTACTGTCGAACAAAGTTGTTTCAAGTGCGAACTTAACGTTGTAATTTTTATCCACACAATCCTGAAGCAAGAAGAAATCAACATAGCCCTTGAAGTCTACAAATAGGTTAAAGAACTCTCTATCTTTTTCCAAAGCCTTATCCAATGGCGTAGGTTCACCTGCATAAAATCTGCGAATACATTCAAGTGTCAAGTCCCACCTGTCGCATATCTTCACGCTACAGCCACGTGCCTGATTCATACTCCATCTATGCATAGGAAAGATAATCGAACCGCCTATTGTATAGGTTTTATGCCAATAATCTTTTTTCCACTCAGCGAAATTGGGGATATGTTTTTCCACATATTCCTTCAGAGTGAATCGCCAATGTAAGAAACTCGCAGTAATAGAATCACAGCCAAACCACATATCGCCCCACTTCAAGCAATTCTTTTCTATTTCCAGTTTCATTTCCTGCCCATTGGGTAATGGCTTACTCCAAAGCAATTGATGATATACTTTCAAAGTCGGACTGGCAGAATCAGGGTCTTTGCCCTTGCTATCTGTCTGTACGTCAAAATTAATATCAATATCTTGTAGTTTCATTCTGTATAATACTATCATTAAATATTTGACAATTCTCTCACTAATTCCTGAAGCAGGGGATATGCTTCTTCGTAAGAAACATATTTATAGAAGAGCCATGCATGTCCTTTTATGAACCCCTTCTTCCCACGTACAAGTTCTTCAACTTTTGGCTCAATTTCTTTGCGATACGGAGTTCCTTCTTTTGCAAGCGCTATTCCTACACTTATTGATTCTTTATTTTGATAATTCCAGATAAAAACTACAAAAAATTCGTGAATTTCCTTATAAGGAACATGTACTCCAACGGCCATATGTGCACCACACCTGTCATCATGAATGGCGAAGTTGGGATAGTCTTCCTCTATCTTGTTAATCCATTGCAGCATAGCAGCTTTCGTTCTTTCTTTACGAAGAACTGTTAATCGCTTTACTACTTCATCCATGGGGATTCTCGGCAATTTGTCAATCATCTGGAGCAGTTTGCCTGCATCGGCCACAGCATCGTCTGTATATAAATGATCTTTTAACTTTTTCTCAATTTCTTTCTGTTCCATCTTGTCTATACTGTCTAAATCCAATTTTCTTTTTAAAAAATCAATGAAAAGGAAACGCGAGTGCTCAAAATAGTCTTCGTTTATTCCTTGAACTGCTTTTGAGGATTCTAACCAAGGTAGAATCTTTTCTGAAAAATCTAAAAGGCGATATCTATCTTGGAACTCGTCTTTATACGAGTCTCCCCTTTCTTGACTTTTCCATGAATTCAAAGATGGCTCATGATCATCTGTCTTTGGCAGGTAGGCGACATAAACCTGTTCTTTGCAAAAACCATATCTACTGGATAACATTGCATCGATATAGTTTGCCAACTGATGGGGTTGGTCTACAGCATCCCATATCTTGTTTTCCAAAACGATGGCATATTTATCTTTCTCGTAAATAAGTATGTCTGTACGGCAATCACCTATTACTGTTTCCTCTGTACTAATCGTAGGATTAGTAATCATTGCAGCAAGATCGCCACCCCAGAACGTCCTTACAAAATCTTTGAGCACACGATAATCTCCGTTTGTCTTTTGCATGAAGAAGCCTGCCAGGATTCTACTTACGTCAGGTTCTAATGGATTAGCATCAAGCAACACATTGAAGCGATAAGGAAGCTTCTTCCGTTCCTCTTCTTTAACGTCTTGGATTATATCGTATAGCTTCAATAACTCAACAATAGAATCAATGCTATCTATATTGGTCTCTGCCATATTTATTCGTTTTTAGTTCCTATTTGGTTGCAAAAATACAAAAAATCTTTGAGATAACAAGAATTCATTCTGAATCTTTTGATTATTCTAATATAATGTCTATCTTTGCATCGGATTAATCATCCACCGCCAGCTAAGGCGAGCCCGGATTCGTTCCCCCTCGTGCTGGAACAAGGACTTCCTTATGTGGAGTCCTTGATTTTTTATTATATCAATGTCTTACCCCATACTTTTTATTTTAAAAGTCATCTTGGCTGGCAGCCACGCTATCAACTTGAGAATTGATGAATTACGAATATAGATCAGTATACATTCCATGTCAATTGTAATCGTGACTTGTCTTTCATTTTCCCAAAATAATAGTCCGCTTTTGCTTTATCTCCTCTCATTGAGAACAACAAGCCGAGATGATAGTTTGCATCATCAGAATTAAGATAATAATCTCCTTGTAGGGACCTTATCCACTCCATACATTCTCTTCCTCCAAATCTTTTGAGCTCTTCATCTGTTACATTATGATCGAAAATAGTTTCCATTATATCATCTTTTCTATCAAATTCTTTAATTCCTCATAACCATCCTTATAAGAGGTGTACTTGTAGTACAGCCAGTCGCTACCTTTGATGAAGCCACCATTGATATTGATAAAACTCATGGCTTCCTGCAATTCTGCACGCCTCTCTCTTGTTGCTGGCATACAGGTGAGACCATAATACAGTTTCCCTTTCTCAAATTGAATGCGGATGGCGATGGCATCAGGAACGCCTTTAAAGGGAATGGTAATGCCTGTATTGATAATGTTTTCAGGCTTTACAAACTCAACCTTCTTGCACTCAGGGAAATCGACAGAAATGCGTTTGCTCCACTCCTGCATCACCTCGCAGGCGTAGTTGTTTCTGATGCGCTCCAGATGGCCGACGCAATCGAAGATTTCTTTCATTCTGCCATTAATCAACTCAATGTTAAAGCCTTTGTTGTCATCCTTCAGGCCCAGCTGTTTGTGTATATACTCATCAACGTAACTCATAGTCGTATCTCCTTTGTTTATTCCTTTATATAATAGGTGTACGTCATTGACAGCACTCGCTTTGGCGCGATTGATAACTGTCGTATCCTCCAGCGGTGCGCCCATCGTCCAGTACTTGTAATCATCAATATAGAGGTAGGGATTGTTGTACTTACCCCAGCGTTCCTTCACACCATGCTCTCGCTGCATAATGACGAAATATTCAAATTCTTCCGTCGTCAGCGGACACTTATCCTTGACGATATACTCGTGTGGTGCGAATGGCATTGATTTTGCAAACGTCCATTCACAGCGAGCTATCATCGAGCGTAGCTTGTCGTAATTCAATTCAATATTCATCATATAACTTCGCATTATTTCTTACTTCCTCCCAGTTGTCGATGTTGTCATAAAAATCTTCAGGTATACTATCAACTACGTCATCAAATAAATCTAATAGCCATTTGTATGGTTCATATTTATCCTTTTCTGGAGATTGGATAAAAAGATAACATCCTTGGGAACCACTTTTGATTATAATCTCATAATAGCCTACGTCCCAATGAGATTGTATGTTTTTGGCTTCAAAATGAATCATATCATCAATTAAAACCATATTATCCAAGTGTCTTGAACCTAACTCCTTGAAATAGGTCTTATAGCTATAATCATCAGAGACATCAGAGAATTTTGCCCAAAACAAGCCATATTTGATGTCATGACTCATTCTGTCGTATAGAAAGATCAATTTGACAGGATGCCCAAATTCCCATCCATAATGCATATCAACATAGATAAAGGCATAGTATGAAAGTGACGCAGTAATCCAATAGGGATGGTTATCAAACATTTCAATCAATACCTTTGCCCACCATTTGTTATCGTATTTGTTTCGCTCCTTCTGTTTTCTAAACTTTTGGAGTCTGATTTGGCGTATCTTCCTTATCTTTCTTTTCATAGGCATTTCCTCCTATATTTTATTTACTACTCCTGCAAACAGCCTTAATCCTGAATGCTTTTCGACAATCTCAAAAATATAAGGCCGATTTACTTTCATTTCTTTATAATGAATCTTACGAGGGTGGCCCAATATCAAACTCGTATATGTTGAAACACCAGCCTCAGTTCCTCTTTCTGTAACCCTAATAGAACCTTGTTGAATGATGTCATTAATTATCAAGCTCTCACCATTATCTTTAAAGATATAAGATTTCATTTTTGCTATGTCTACCCCAATATTCTTTAAAACGTCAGACAGTTTTTCTTCCTTTGATAAATTGAACTTTGGCATACTAAGAATGATTGGTTTCGTTTTGAACTCAATACCGCTTTTGCGTTTTTGAATAATACGAAGGACATCTTCACATGACTTTTTTTCATTTGGGAGATATATTCGCATTGAATACGAGCGATCTTCACAATAACATCTATATTTCAATTCAATTGCCTGAAATGTACGACAAGAGTAGTAATCTCCAAACCTTAACCTAACTTTCATAAAAGGAACTATCTTTTCTGAATTCGTTGAATAGAATATATCAGGCTTAGTGTCACTCGTATCGAAGGTCATACGCCATTTCCCTTTGAAATAAAGACAATCTACCAGAACTGCTTTTGTGATTGGTGAGATATCAACATTCATATTCTTAATCATTCCATTGGTATGCATCTTTACGTAATCCTTTATGCGCTGCTTTGTTTCATCAGAACATAACGATGTAACAACCTTCTCAAAATGCCATTCTTTTGAAACTACATCAAAGACATCAGAAGTAGAAATATAGGAATCCACCCAGACAGTAGAGCAGTTCTCTACCTTTATAACTTTCTTATATTCTTCACTTGCCCATGATTCATAATTATCGGATGGCAACAAATATTCTTTTGTCAGATAGTTGATTGCATCATCGTCAGTAATACTTAGTAATTTGCCAATTTGCTTTTTCGTATCGTTGTCAGTGAAGTGTGACAAAAAAAACAGGATAGACATAATTCGTGCTGGCGATACCAAGACATTCTTGTTACCATTCTTTTCTAATAACTGTGATAACAACCTTATTGAGAATAGCTCATATGGGGATAGAGCACTCTGCTTCTTATTAAACGTATTCATGATT
>Ga0247610_10006583_pt1 | contig 12061 bp, 13 predicted proteins | sample 174DNAGHGhighgp2_FD_193483 | JGI IMG/M metagenome (GOLD analysis project Ga0247610, IMG submission 193483) | Sheep rumen microbial communities from Palmerston North, Manawatu-Wanganui, New Zealand - 1742 DNA GHGhigh gp2 | ecosystem: Host-associated > Mammals > Digestive system > Stomach > Rumen...
CACGGAGAGGCTTCCAATAGGTGACCACTTTAGTGACCACTTTATGTAATTTTTGACCACTTTTTTAGTTGAAGCCGAATGCAGTATCCAATTATCTATCAAAGACTAATTGGATTTTATTTTTATTTTATAATGATTTATAACTTGTATTTAAGCCATAAATTGACTAATTGTCTTTCAAAAAAATTAAGAAAAGCGTCTCTGAGAGGGACAGAAAAAACCCGCCCCCACGTTTCTTTTTCGTGTATAGAATTGTACATTACAAATAAAGTAATTGCAGCTGTCTGCAAAATTTTCGGCACACACCCGCAAAATGATGGTTTCTTATTTTTCATTTTTGGTTTTCTGCAGGCGGCCATGTTGGTCATATTAATATTGCTTGAATGTTTGATTATTTTAATGGTTGTTTGTGTAAGTATGTATTTAATTATGCGAGTAATTAATTATTTTTGATAGTATTAAAAAGTTGATAAAAAGTTACTTGGTCATCTACATCAAGTTGTTAAGAAATAGTGAAGTAATGCATTTTTTTCGGCGGAGGTGGGCTGATATAAAATCACACCAACAACAATGATGATTTTCTTATGATTTATTTGAAAGTGGTCATATGATAATTGTCGATGTGAATTTAATTTTTGATTTTTTGTTGAACAGTTTTTGCCATTTTTTTGCAGATTTTTTAAAATTTTTTTGCTCAAAACGGCAAACACTTTTTTCTAAATTTTAAAAGTTGCTTTGATATTTTGATAGGTTGTTGTCATAAGTGTCATTTTAATGAGTCATATATTCATTTTGGTGGAAGCTCTGATTTGGCGATTTTTTGATTTTGCAAAATTAATGTTGTTTTCATTTTATGATATTGGTCGCTTGATTAAATGACAACTTGCTTGATTAAGTGTTAAAATAATGAAGTGTTTGTTTAATATTTTAACTTGCCCTTATGAGATTAAAAAGTTTGTCATTTGATACATATCAAATTGGAACAAAATGATAAAGTAGTTGCAGTTTATTTTTTCTTAAAAAAAGTAAGTGATTGTTCAATTATTAAAAAAATAAAATATAAAATGTTCAAAAAATAGTATGTCAATTCGATACAAAATTACACAATCAAATAAAAAAAGTGGACATGTTCACACGACCAACAACATTCCAGTTGGTGATTGTGTGCACATGAATCCTGTGAAATTATTTCTTAATTTCTGCACCGCAGTTCGGGCAGAAGTTCTCACCGTTCAAAGGATTTCCGCAATTGCCACAGAATGATGGAGATGTCTGTTGTTCAGATATCTTTTCCCCATTCATTTTTGAGAGTATTTGCTTATGCAACTCATCAAGCATCTCTGAAGCTGCCCTGATTTTGTTAGGAGCAATCCTATAGTCATCTGTGATGGTTTTTATCTCAATATGTGTAGCTTTCTTTTCTATTTTGCGAATGTCCTTATAGAAGACTTGAATTTCACTTCTCCAGAACCTAATGTTTATATAGGAATCTTCCAATGTGATGGAAGAACCCTTATGGTTGACCGCCCAATCGCGTTCTTCTTTTAATCTTTCACTACTTTCTTTACTGCTTTTTTTGAATCCATCTAATAGACCCATTATATCACCTTTAAATGTTTTTTTCTAAAAAAAAAGAAATGAGGATTATATTATGGTTTCATTACATAAATATCCGTTTTAATCTCGACGCATTCGCTTTTGAGGAACTCATAAACAGAGTCATAATCAAACTCGTTCGCCAATTCCTCCGCCTTCTCACGCCCTTCAGTTGTGTTTAAATCCATAGCGGATTTTAATATGAAGTCTCGGTCATCAGCACTTTCAATTCTTAAATCATCATATGAGGATATGTAATCATCTAAAACTTTTTCAATGCTCATTCTGAATCATCTCCTTTTTTATTATAGCTGAGATTAGGAATTCCATATGGATAATCTTCAAATAATAATGGCAAATCGTGTTGGTCTATGATTTTTATGATTTGCTTTGTCTTTCTTGCAAGGATACTCTGCAGCACGCAAAATTGTTCAAACTCATTTTCAAACATTCTCTTCGCTTGTCTTTCACTGATTACGTTATTTTCTAAATAAATGTTTTGAACGTCATTTAGCAAATCAGAAACTATACCGCTATAATCTGAGAATTCAGGTTCTTTAAAGGCACATAGAACCATTCTGATTTGAATTAATTCCTGTTTGTGTGGCTTATAGCTGATGACGCGAGATGCTTGTTTGCAAATGTCCGCAAGGAATTTTTCATAATTCTCAAAATGGAGATTAACATATTCATTCAATTCTTTGAAGTTTGGATTTGCTTCTTTATCAATTAGCATTTCATAATTATTTTTTAATCCAGTCATTTCTTCGTAATCGCAAACTCTTGTGCAGCCATTTTCTTCGAATTTATCTAATGCATCTTTAATGACGGATAGGTTGTCTTTTAAGTCTTCTCTGATTCTGTAGGCATAAATGTTTGAAATTTTTTCATAGTGTATGGTTTCCATAACAATCACCTTCACGCTTTCCTGTTTAACTATTTGCAATTAAACACATATAAACCTTGCGATTTTTTTATCATTTTATCGCAAACATTATCAGGCCATAAAAAAAGGCACGAGCACACATCAGCAACTATAAGTTGTTGACGTGCAAACGTGCAAATCAATTGATAATTTCGTGCCCGCAATCATCACAGATATAATCTCTATACATGTTTTCTTGACTTTATATTCTTTCTAAGTCATCATTTACTAACATAAAATCAGTTATCATTTCGCCCATTTTAGGAATAGCCTCATTATTATTATTAATATCATCATTAGACTCAATTAAGTAGACGAAGTTCTTATTGTCTTTTTTAAAGACAACGAAGTATCCACTTCCAATACCAGAGTCGATATAAGCATATTCATCAAGGTCTGATGATTCTATTTTGCTAACTGAGTAACCCATCTCGGTGTTATTTTCTATATAGTCAGGAATATCACTTTCTGAGATTTCTATAATATAACCATGAATTCCCTCCTCAAGCTTGAAGTATGTGGAATCGTTATTCTCTTGTGTGATTGTCAAGCGGTCATCTAAGCTAAAATCAACACCATCTACATTTATATTTTGTTCGGCACTTACAGCTGAAATAGCTATAATTCCTACCAGTAACATTATTAAAAATATTCTTTTTAAATTCATTTTATTTTCCTCCTTTTTTAATTAAAAAAAATGATGATTTTATATTTTCTTTTTAAGTATCTCAATCCTCTTGTTGTATTTCTTCAGATTTGGATTTAAAACATTCAGCTCATCGTATAATTCGATTGCTTTCTTTGGGTCTTCTTTTTCCATCTCTTTAGCTTCAGCTTCAAGTTTCTTGATTTCCTGTTTTCTTATTTTGTTATTGCATATCTTGATTCTTTTGTCTATCTCGGGCACATCTCTGTACTCGAACTGCTTTTTAGCTATTTTGTTCGCTCGTTCGTACACGGCAATCGCGTCCTCGTAATTGCCGCTCTCTTCAAGATATTTACCTTCTCCAGCTAACTTAATCAGCTTTTCCATCTCGTCATCTAACTCATAAGGTAATGGTGCCCAGAGTCTGCCATAAATCTTTGTTCCCATGTACAGGTAATTGGTTGGGTGTTTCTTCAGGTATTCCTTTTTGGCTTCTCTGATTCTCTTGTTTTCCTCCTTGCTTTCTTCGGTCTTATAATACTCTTGGTTTAGCAGGCTCTTGAATGATGATTCCTCTTCCATTCTGATAACCTTAAACAATTCCTTATCCTCAACAATCATGCCTTCGTTATTTTTTCTTCTAAGAACTTCCTCAGCTCTCCTTTTATAATATCTTCGTCTTTTTGGGTTGGTAAGGCGTTCTGAAGCGAATTTACAAATTCTGAATTCATTGTCATAGTCATTTTTGGAGCGGTAATAGTTGGATAAGTAAGTGTATGGCGTTACGGTTTTGCTCAACACTTCCACATTTTTTTCAAATAATGTGAAGGCTTCATTATATTCTCCGTTGTCAATATGCTCCAAAGCTTTCTCGTTATTTTTATAACAATACGTATCCCATCTTGTGACGTGTCTATTTTCTTTTTCTATTCTTTTGGCTCTTTCTTTTGATGCTTCTGTAAAATTATTCAAGGTTGCTATTATTTCATCATCAGTCATTTTTCTGCCAAGCTTTTCTTCTGTCTCAATAAGTGCATTGGCGAAAATTTTATTAATGTTTAGTTCTGCATTGTTTGATGTGCGTGGTTTGTTTGAGTTATGTTGTTCTGCGTGTGCCTTATCTACCGCTATACAATGTTTTTTAATAATTTCCATATCAAATGGCAAACCATCATAAGACTTTGGCTCCTCATCTTGTTTTGGTTCAGGCTCGACTGGCTTGGTCTCTTGCACGCTTGGCTGCTTCGGAGCTTCTTGTTTTATTGGTTCCGCCTTGGGTGTTTCCTGTTTTTTGTTCTTTTTGAATCTGTCGAATAATCCCATTTTTTATCACCCCAACAATGAGGATTAATTATTCTTTTTCTCCGAAGAGTATTTTTAAATTATTGTCTACGAAAGTTTTGCATTCTTCTCTGTTAAAATTCTCAATGGCATTTATGTCATCTATCACTTCTGGAGTAGCTGTTCCATTCAGAATGTTGATATCTTTTAATAATCCCATAACTTCTAATTTCTTACTGTGCACGTTTGTGTTATTTATATTGAATAAATCTACCAAGAGATTCAATTCTACTAATTTTACGATTAGTTGATTCCTCATCTTTTCCATCTTTCCGCCTCAATTACATTTAATGATTATGTTTTTGTTTTTATTACTATAAAATAATGTTGATTTCTTTTTGTGTTATCAGAGCTTGTGTTCATATCATTTAATTAAATGGTTGTGTGATTAAAATGATACTTGAGTAAATAAGTATTCATTTAATTAATCACTTATTTAATTATTTAAAACCACCACCAATTTTATCAAAAAATCATTTGCCGAACGTACATCACATAGGTCATTAATTGTCTTTGAAGAATTTTTTAATGTCCTTCATGACAAAATCCTCTGTTATCTCTTCAAGCATATAATCATCGACATTGTGATAGAATCCGCGAGAGATGGCATCGGCAAGCTTGTAAATTCTTAAATCGCCGTTTAATAATGCAACAACTCCATTCTCTTTTTCCCATTTTAAGTGTGCCTCCCATTGCTGCCTTTCCTCATCGGTCAAGTAATTTTGAGCCAACAGATTATATAACAAGTCAGTGTATCTTGTCAACTTAGTCATGTTCATATGTCGCTCATTATAGTATTGTGTAACCTCTTCGATTAGCTCTGGGTTTTCTTCTATTCTGAAGATTGCCTTGATAAGTATTGGCTCTAATTTCACAAGGTCGAACAGCTCTCTATTCGCACCGATTGCAAAGAGCTCTTTATCCTTTTTCGCAATGTCATAAGCGGTGTGTTTTAAGGCAACCTCTTCCTTGCTGTTAAAACTTCTAATCTTAACCCCAACCCAATGATTATTATCTTCCTGCTTATAATAGTTGATTGCGCTTTTGATTCCGACCATAAGCCCAATGTTCAATGGCTCATTAGCCACAGGTATTTCTGCAGGGTTTGTATTGTTCAAGTGTGATAGTTTTCTTTCAATGGTTATAATCCTATCTTCAAACTCATTGGCTTGTTGTTTTAATTTATTTTCAAGCTCTGCAATCATGGCATCTTTTTTGTTTAGCTGCTCTTGCATTTCCAAATATTCTTTGCTGCTGATGTCTTTGATTTCATATTTTTGAAATATTGTAAGGTCGTTAACGAAATGGCGATAGGTGGCTCTGATTTTTTCAGGGTCTCTTACAAAATAGGCTTCTGCGGTATCGCCAAATTTTCTGCCTTCTATCATATAAGCGAATGATTTGTTTTCAATTCCAAAAACATTGAAGTTAAATCTTCTCATTTGGTGGCTCGAGAAGAATCTGAATTTACCACCTTTTACTCTGCCCCATCCAAGTTTATCATTAACACTTCTATAGGCATCGCCAAGACCGTTTTCAGAAATATTAAAGACATAATCATCTAATTTTAAATTTTTACGGGTTTTGAGATGGTTTACAATATATTGGTTAGCCTCTGGTGTTATGCAGGTATAATAATCAAGGTTTTTCTTTTGCCTTACGATTGGAAAAACAGGAATGTATTCCATTTCGCCGTCCATCTTATATAAGGCTCTTTCTATGTCTTCGGTTTCTCCATGGAATTCTTTAGTTCCCAACATCCACTCCCTTAGTGTAAATGTTCGTGTTTCGGCGCTTCCACAACCTGATGTGGCCATAAATAGAAATATTGCGCGATTTCTTAAGTTAGTTGTAGTCTCTATAGCTCTTTTAATATCCTCTTTTGTCGGTATTTCGTCATATCTCAGTTGTCTATCATATTGTTTAGTGTCATCAGGGATAAAGGGAATATCTACACCTAAGGCTCTATAGAAGCTTTTTACATTACGGAAGCGAGTTTTGATATGTTTTTCTGAATGCCCTTTGTTTCTTAAGTATCCTCTAAAATTAATTAATCTTTTTTTAAGCTTTCGCTTATTTTTTCTAATACCTTTGTCCTCCTCCATCTCAGCTTCATCGATTAAATCATCAATCCCCATATCATTAAAATAACAATAGTCGGTTAAATCACTTAAATATCTGTTGTTTGTTTTATCTGTTCTTGTTTTAATTGATGTAAAAAATTTGAAGCTTTCAGAGCTCTTTATCTCTTCACGGATACTCTTATCAAAGGTTTGAAAAGGTTTTGGCACGTCCACACCATTGAATCGATAAAAACTTTTGACTGTAGCTATTCTGCTTTCCATAGTTCCTAAAGAATAATCATTATCTAAAAGAAAAGTCTTAAATGTTTTCACATTTTCTTTTGCATTTTCTTTGTCGCCCATTAATTCAGCTATACCTGTATGATGGCAAATACAGAACTGTAGCAATTCTGTTTTTACGGATGATTGGCGACGTTTAGGCATATCCTTTACATATTTTTTATATGGAATATAATCTTTCAACTCTTCGTTGTATAAATCATACTCCTCTTTGTCATAATTGAATTTTAAATTAGCCATAATATTATTATGAAATTCATCATATTTAAAGTAAACTCAATCTATATGTTTATTTATATGTTTCGCCTATACATCTGCCCAAAAACCCATATTGTGTTTTTTTATTATTTTCATTATTATTATTAAACATAGTATTTATCCTATAACTTATTAAAAATTTTTTAATTTACAAATAAAGCATTTATTATAATTCATATAAAATTAAAAGAAAAAATTTAAAATAAAAACTTAAAATAATCCTTAAAAATATTAATTGTAAAAATTTTACTCCAGATATTGAATAATTTCTCTTCCTTTTTTCGTTAGTATAAATTTTCTGTTCGCCCTATGATTTGGGTTTAAACACACCACCAAACCAATATCGCTTAATTTTTTTAAACACACACCAACATATGTTAATCGTACGCCAATAATGTCAGAAATCTGTTTTGGCATAATAATCTCCCTATCCAAAAAAGTCTTCATAATCATGAATCTTACCTTTGATATCTTTACCTTTTCAACTAAAACAGCTGTTTTGTCATCAATTTCACCAACCACATAATCACCAATATGATACTTTATAAATTTTCTACTTAATAATTCTTTATTTTTATAAAAATTTTCAGATTCTTGACAGAAATATTATATGTGAAGGGGGTATTGATATTTCTTTACTATCTCAATATCGATACCTATTATTATTTTTTTTATACTTTTTAATACGTGATTCTATGACAAACACGATAAACACTAATGAGAAAATTATCCAACACGATGCTAAAATCGAAAATCTTGATGAGATGGTTTTTCAGATGGACAAGAAAATCGATAAAATAAATGAAAACATCCAAACCTTAACGAATGAATTGCATTCATATAATCTTGGCGTAGATAAGGAAATCAGCGACATGAATATAGAGATTCACGAAAAAACATTTGAAATAGACAAAAGAGTAACTGCTTTGGAGAGCAGAATCGAAACATTAAAATGGGTTTTCGGAGCTGTAGTTGTTATAATTACAGTATTGCAATTTTTATTGACACATTTACACTAAAAAAATGGTGATTATTTATGGCAGAGATATGGGAAGAGAGATATGATGACGAAAAAAATGGACTGGAGCATGATGCCTCTTGGAGACTATTTAACAGACTGCTTAGCGAGTTTGATAGAAGCCATATTACGATGGCTCGCAAGCTTATCTTAGAGGATATTGCAAGAGAGAAAGAATGCTTTATGCTCGACCCCAACACAAACAATGAGGATTATGAACCTCCTTCAGAAGAGGAGATAAATAAGAGGATTGAGGCTAAGAGGAAAACAATTCAGAAGTACAGTTACAAATGGCATTACAAGGAAAGGCTTTTGGCTTATGACCTGTACATTAGCCAGATGCATCGCGAACAGAAGGAGCAGATGGTTTTGAATTGGGAGAAAGAGCAATTGAAAATAGCTCTCAGCAGACCATTCATTCATCATGAAACCTTAAGGCAAATCCATGAGGCTCCTGAAGATGAGATGCCAATCTCCAAGAGAGCTTATTCAGAAGAGACTAACGAAAGAGCTTACTATAATTCCTTGCAGGCAGTATACTCATTGCTTCACAGCGGTGTGAAGGTTATCGAGGAAAATCAAACACAGCAAATCAACATCAATAAGGAAGCTAAAATCATTTCCGACACCATTTATGATGTTGTTGACGAAGCTCTTGGTTTAAAAACAAACAAAAAGAACGATAAAAAACTTGTAGATAATCAAAAAGATTAATTATGCTTATTAAACCTAATGATGTTGAGATTACTGATAAGGATAAGTTATTATATTACCATACAATCTTGCAAAATCCATACATACCATTTACTCCCTATCAGCTTCAAGCAATAGCATTAATTTTAGCTTCAAGAGACAATAAAGATGTTAACAGTCTCTTAGCAGGGGGTTCGGGGTGGGGTGGCAAGACAGTCCTTGGAACAATGTTAGCTGCCCAATTCTTACAGGAACCTAACTATAGGGCATTAGTTACCCGTAGAAATTATGCGGAACTTCTTGACACCAGCAGCATATGGGATAATCTTAAATCATGGGCTTGTGATGATAAAATACCAGAAGACATTAGGTGTGAAGCTATAAAGTCACCATCACCGCGAATAGAGGCACCAAGTGGGGCTATTATTTATTTTAAGGCTTTTGATAACGTAGATAAAAAGCAGAAGTTTAAATCAGCAAGCTATCATAGAATAGTGAATGACGAGGCTTCAGAATTACCCAATGGATTAATACCCTTCCAATATCGTTCCTTGAGGACAACTGACCATTTACCACTTTCATTAATAAATTTATCAAATCCAAGTGGAGATTCTACAGAATATCTTATACAAGAGTATGTTGATGGAGAAAAGCCCTATGTGAATATGGGTTGGGAATCAAACCCATTTATTGATAAAGATGCTTATTCTAAAACTCTTGACCAATTGGATTATGTAGACCAGAAATACCAAAAATATGGTGACTGGCACTATAAACCCGCTAAAGGCGACCTCATCAGTCGTGAACAGATGGAATCTCAAATTTTAAACGAACCAATCTATGATAATCATGTTCGTTTTTCCCTTATTGGAATAGACCTCGCTGGTAAAGGAAAGGACTCTTTTGCAGTCTGCCGTTACGACCTCTTAAATAACGGCTTGGAGGTTATTCGCGATTTTGCACAGACCAAATCAGCTCAACCCGAAGGAATGCTGATGAATTTCGTGGCTAAACACAATCCATCACCACTTGCACCAATCACCAATCTTATCATCATCGAGCAGGAGGGCGGAGGCTCTCCATTATATGCTCAAAGGTATTTTAAAGACCTCTTGAAGGATTTTAACATTTCAGTTGACCTTAAGACTCCTCGCGGAAGCAAATACCAAAGAGCACGGCCTCTTATGAATAAAATAAGTAATGGACAAGTAAGGATTTCCTATGATTGTGGGTGTTTGGACAATTTTATTGATGAAGCCACTGATTTGGAGCCTTTGATGAAGAAATCTCCTAACCTTGTGGACTCATGCACTCTTGTACACAATTATTTGCATGAAAAGATTATAAACATAGGCGGAAATGTTTCCATCGGCAGAAGAATAACTGGCCGAAGATATTGATTTTTAGATTTATATAAAAAAATAAAAGGAAGAATAAAATGAAGATACAGTTACAAAATAATGTTGACAGTCGCATTGCCACCATTAGCAAGAGCATTGCAAATAATTTGGAAAACAATGCTAAGTTCGTTTCTGATAAGACAGATACTGCGACCAATGTGACCGTATTGCAACCACCAGTGCCATTTAAAGATTGTGAATACGTCTTCTTAAACAGTTCTTTTGTTGCTAAATGTGCGAGAGTAAAAGCTGGTGATGTTGCATTAAATAAAATTACACTAACAACCAATGATGATTCTTATGATTCCATAATACCTGCTATAGAGAAGAATATTGCAAAAAATCAGACTGAAATCTATAATATGTTGGTAGACTATTATTATGCGGGATTAGGGATATTAGAATATGCGTATAATGAAACTGATTTTATGCTCAGGCAGATTCCTGTAAACACATGCAGAATCATCATTGTAAGTTTTGATAAACAGCAATGTTATCTTTTGGAGCAGAAAATCCAGAGTAAAACCAATTATTTCAAGATTATGGGCGAAAAATACCCAGAAAATTTCACAACATATAATAAGCAAACTTTAGGTGATGTTTGCTTGCTTGGCGGAGATAACTTATATGAGTTCTTTTCTGTGCCTCTCTGGGTGCAAGAGAAAGACAAAATTTTCACAGAAATAGCTATCGGTAGCAGGAACTATAATACGATTTCTAATGGAAATTTGGCAACTGGAGTTCTCCACATTAACCTTGAGCCTCAATTAATCAATCAGCAAAGCTTTGATGATGAAGGAAATCCAATCAAGGAATTGAGTCGAGAGGAAATCATATCTGATGAATTGATGCAAACCGATAGTGGAATCGCCGTGATTTTTACAGAAAGCAATAGGGATAGCAATTTTGATTTTATTAAAATTGAAAATGACAATTACTCCTATCTCGAATCACAGCAGGAAAAGGCAGAAACTGCAACCCTAAATTGTTATAATATTCCTCTTGCCCGCCTTATGATTAATACAGAGAAGGAATCAATGAATTCAAACAAGACACAATCAATTTGGGAAATATACACCTTAGATTTACAGACAGAGCAAGTAAAGGTCAAGGATATTATTGCAGATTTAATCTATGATTTATACAGCATAGAAGTCGATGTTGATATTGAAGTTCCTATATTCTCAGACCGCAGAGAGATTGAGATTAACAACCTAATTAACGAATGGAACAATGGATTATTAACTCTCAAACAAACCATCACTGGATTAGCTGAATACACCTCCGTGATTAATCTTGCGGAATATGATTTCACCATTAATCCTGAATTATGGGATTACCGCAAACTTGATGGATATTACGACATATTAAATGAAGATAATTTAATCAAATTAGATGAGATTGAAAGTGAGATAAATGAGATTAAATACCTTTAATCGAAAGGATTACTTGTATTCACGAAGATTGGCTATTATTCAGAAGGCCAATTCACCACTTCAAGTTAGGATTCAGATGATTGCAAATAAGGTGATTGACGAATTCATATTCACCACCAATGATGATGATTATAGTATTAATCCTTATTATGAAGAGGAGATTTTTGGAAATGACATATCTCAGCAGAATATGATTTCAGTTAACAATCAGCTTAGCAGATTATTGGATAAGGGAATCATTACACAAAATTCCATTACCAATATGGAAAAGTACATTGCCGCTAAAAAAATCTCTGACAACATAACCAAGGCTGAAATTGATAGGGTCAATAAAAATCTCAGATATGTTGAGAGAGTAATCAACGAGGCAGACCTGAATTTGGAC
>Ga0247610_10006585_pt1 | contig 12061 bp, 18 predicted proteins | sample 174DNAGHGhighgp2_FD_193483 | JGI IMG/M metagenome (GOLD analysis project Ga0247610, IMG submission 193483) | Sheep rumen microbial communities from Palmerston North, Manawatu-Wanganui, New Zealand - 1742 DNA GHGhigh gp2 | ecosystem: Host-associated > Mammals > Digestive system > Stomach > Rumen...
AGGATCCTTGACCGGTTCGATGGCACCAACGACACGGCGGGAAACCCGCATACCAGGCTTTGTGACTGGATGAAAGACGGGATGCCGCCGGAAATTCTGGAAGACGAGATTGGTGATTTTCGCTTTTTGAGCGAGTACATGGGGAAAATGGCCGGGATTTTCTTCGGGAGGCACTACGAAGAGCGCCGGGATCAGATTGAGCGGGACAAGTGCCTACGACAGGCCAAGGGCAACCAGAAATTGGCGGATATGCTGTACCGATACAGCGGGCGCTATGTGCCGGAAACCGAGGAAGGTTAGGAGGCGGGAGCTGTGAGCGGGAAATTTGATGGCGTTGTCTGCCCGAAATGCGGATGCAAATATACCCAGGTCACGGATACGCGGAAGGCAGAGGGATATATCCGGCGGCGGCGGGCATGTATGCGCTGCGGGTTCCGATTCAGCACGGCGGAGGTCTACAAATGGGTTGTGCCGGGGGTGCCGACAAAATATCCGATGGAGGTCAAGGCATGAAGGACAACGGGCCGTGGTACATCGTGAAACGGGGCAGCGAATGGCTGCAATGCCGGGCGTATCGAAACGGGGCGCTTGTATTCAGCATAAGCCCGTATGACGCCTGGCGGACAAGACGGGAAAGCGACGCGCGGGCCGTTGCGGAGAAGATCGGCGGCGACGTGTGGGCGTTTGACTGGCTGAATGGGACAGTAAAACCACTCAGCAGGAAGGAGAAAGCGCATGACGCATGAGATCAAACTGCGGTATGACTTTGTGGACGCGGTGAACAGCGGGCGGAAGAGTTTCGAGGTTCGGAAGAATGACCGGGGATATCAGACCGGGGATTTTGTCCGGTTTATTCCGCTGGACGAGGACGGCGACCGGATGGACGACCATCCGTTGCATCAGAAAAAGTTCGTGATTACGTATCTGCTCAACGGCTGGGGCATTGAAAAAGATTATGTGGTTTTCGCTATCCGCGAAGTAAAAGAAGGGTGAGGATACAGATATTGTTTCGTGCTATGTGAGATCGGGGCGCGGAAGCGTCAAGGACGCGCTGCACATGCTTGAAGAGAGCTACGGCTTGCTACAGGAGGAGAATATGCTAAAACGAGATTGTTTCTTTTGCCAGGATTATCAAGACATGGGAGCGACGGTATATACATGCGATTATCACAAACAATATGGATATTGCCCATGCGAAGAGTGTGACAAGTATGTATCCAAAGGAACAGCCAGCAACTTTATTCGAGACATGGTAGATAGCGGGAACAATCCTGAGCACGAAAAAGCGAAAGATTTGTTTGCATATCTTAGTATTCAAGTCTTTCAAAAAGCTGCAAATGAAACGTGCAACAGCCTCCGGGGCATGAATAAAGCGTTCAATGCGATGGTAGAAGCGGCGCGAGACCTCAAAGCGAAGTCGGATGAAAACCAGAAATGCGAAGGAGGGCAAGAATGAGCACGCCTCATAGCAATGAAATTCTTATCAGCATCCGGCCGAAATGGGTGGATCTGATACGGAACGGGCAGAAGATAGACGAAATCCGGAAGACGCGCCCGGCCAGGCTGGGCACAACGCCGTTTTATCGGGTCTATATCTATCAAACCGGCGGCGGAGGGGTTGTCGGAACGTTCATCCTCCGAAACGTCACCTATGTACAGGCGTATATTGACACGAACGGGATGAAACACCTGACAAACACTGTCTTCCTCCGGCATTGCATTGACGACTACGAGCTGTTTGAATATCTGTACAACGAAAGCGGCCGAAAATCCGGCGGGTGGGCGTGGCGCATTTCTGAATTGCAGATGTTTGAAAGGCCGATGAAACTGGAACAGTTCGGATTAAAACGTCCGCCGCAGAGCTGGTGTTATTTGTGGAGGTAGGAAAATGACAGAAGCGGCAAGAGAAGACACTATGGAGAGACTCGAAAGAGCTTTGAAACTGACACACAAGAAAAGCCTAACAGTAACAATCCCAAGATTGACAGCCGAGCGGGCGGTTTCCTTGCTGAAAGAGCAGGAGAAAAGAATTAACGAGCTTGAGGAAAAACTCAGGCTGTTGGAGTATGGAGATCTGGATACATTGCAAAGCGCTATGATGCCAGCGACATAAAGGCGGTGAAGCGGAAGTGAGAATCCATGAAATGACAATTTCAATGGTCGCAGACAATGGATTGATGCCAGTTACCGTCACGCATAATTCTCCGAAACGGATTGTTAGTGGCGCAAGGGTGCGGTTCGGCTGGTTCTTCATACGGATTGGAGCAAGAATACTGTACGGAAAAGAATGGGATTGGCGCTGAGGGGGAAATGGATACGAAATCATGAGCGAACAGAACGTGCCTGTGCAATCATTGATTGACCATATCAAAAAAAGCAGAAGGAGGAATAAGAAATGAACGTGGATGTGAGTCTGGGGCTGACGATACCGGGGAAATGTGACGAGTGCTCCAATGTGGGGCCGAGGTTCAAGTTTTACAATCAGTTTGCGGAGCCTGCTATCGTGAAGGATCTGTGCCCTGTGTGCATGAGAAAGGCAATCAAGTGCGTCGGATTCTTCCTGAGAACGCCAGCGGGAGCACGGGCGCTGCGGGAAAAGATGGCCGCGGCAGAGGACTGACATAGAAAACGGGGTGATTGCAGATGAACGAAATGAACTGTAAAAACCAATGCGTCTGCGGGGAACTGCTGGGCGTGGAAATGGTGAAGGGAAAGAGCGGGCGGAGGGCTTTCTGGAAAATGAAGTGTACAAAGTGCGGCCGGGAGACGGCGAAGTACACGAAGCCGGAGGGCGCTTTGATGGCCTGGAACCGGAGAAGGGTTAGCGGGAAGGCAGTGACGATGGCGGATGTGCTGCGGAATGAGACGGCTTTTGAAGAGACTGACCGAATTCTTGAGCAGATGCAGCAGAACACGCAAAACCAGCCCGTGCTTAACCACCCGGAGGGACATAAGATTCAAGTGCCGGATATGCAGACGTGATATGTGCCGGGAAAGAAGCGGGACGTATTACTGCTATATTTGCGGAGAATGGGCTTTTCGATTGTAGGAGGCGGTAAAGTGGAAGAATGGGCTGTAGGGTTTATAATCGGGACAATTATTTACCAGGTCATTAAAACCGTTATTGAAAGGAAACAGGGCGGATGGACAAGGAAAAGGCGAAGGAAGCACTGAATAAGATCAGGGGTTGCGTGGAGCATGACGCGTGCGACGAGGAACGGTGCGAGTATTTCAGCTCCTTTGAAGAACTGCGGGCGGTGCTGGCCTGTGTGGAAGAGATGGAAGCTTACCGGGCGGAGCCTGCGGAAGCTGAAATGTTCGTGGTGATGAACGACGGAAAAGGACTGTATCTGAAGGGCGTTGACAGCATTATGCTGCTGGCCCACAAAGACTACGGGATTACCTACTGCGGGGCGTTTGAATAAATGCGAACACGTATTCGCTTTTGAAGGAGGAAACCATGGACGGAAAGAGAAAGCTGATTGACAAGGACGCGTTGCTGCGGGATCTGCATAATTCCAAGGAAATCCTGGAGATTATCAGCGCGAATGTGCACAAGGACGACAAAGACGAAATAGGCAGCCGGTACTGCGATTATCTTTGCAGGATTATCGGAGCGGCTTGCCAGATTGTTGAGAAGCAGGAAGAGGTACAGTGATGGAGCAGGACGAGAGCCGGAAGGTACGAAACCGGGATATCCCAATTTTGACGCAGATTTTCTATATCCTCAAGGAAGCCGAGAGCGTGGAGCGGCGGGGCGACTGGACATATGAACGCCTGTTCGCCATCACGCGGAGAGTGACCGGGATGCCGGGCGGGGGCGGAAACGCGCCTGGCATGGACGGGACGCTGGCGGAAGTGGAAGAACTGAACAATTTATACGGCGAGCGGGTGAAGGAGTGCGTACACGCCTTGAAAGAGGCGGAGCGGATTCTGAACGGCATCCCGAGTCAGGGCATGAGAACCTTTGTGCAGATGTATTACATTGACGAAGTGCCGAAAAAGGAAATCATGGCGGAACTGAACATGACGGAATGGGCATTTGATAAGGCCAGGGAGAGCATTGAGAAGGCCGAGACCATGAAGATGGTCAAGTGGAAAGAGAAATACGTGGTGCTGGCGAAGGAAAAAGAGTAAAAGACACAAGATGTTGTGTTTTGAAAAGGGCCAAAACCACTTGAAACACGGCTCTTGACGTAGTATTATGCTATTGCGTTAGAACTGGGTCAAAGGGAGAGCAAAACCGCTTGAGAAATCGGGCGGTTTTTCTCATAGATGAAGGGCACCAGTCACCCTTCTTTTTCAAGACTTCCGGGGACTTCGGATCCGTTTTTGGACATGGGCGGAACCGAAGGGCCGGGAGCCTTTTTCTGATGTTTTTCATATTCCACGCAATACGTAACGCGCATGATTCTGGAAAAGACGCACGTTATGGAAAGGAGGCTTCCGGAATGAAATATTTGGAGATTGACGTTAGCGACGTTGTGGATCTGGCTCATGGACTGGCGAAGAATCTGAGCCATGACAAGGCCGTGACGATGATGCGCCGGACATTCTGGGAAGCAGGACAGCATGTGCCGAAGGTGCTGCGGGACGTGGTGCCGCAGGATTATGAGGTTACGAAAGGCTGGGTCAGCAAGCACGTTGGAGCGCCACACATGGGCGGAAGCCTGGGTGAAGTGAGCGTTGTTGTACCGCTGAAAGGCGCGAGGGGCAGCATTGGCGGAACCTTTCCAGCAAGTGGCGGCTATCACCGGCAGACACGCGGGACTCAAGTGCACATGAAAGATGGCACTGTCCGGAATCGGAAAGCATACTGGCGCGACGCGAGAGTGAAAGCAACGATCTTGAAGGGCCAGAGCAGTCAGCTCCCGGCGACGATGGATCACCAGGGCGGCAATCCCCCGTTTATGGCGGGAGGCGTCGGGTTTACCCGGACGACCAAGAAGCGGCTCCCGATTGCGCACGTTGTGGGTCTGAGTCTGCCTCAGATGCCACTGAACCAGAGCGAAAAGAAGGCAAGAAAAGAAATTGAAGAATACACCATGAAGCGGCTGATTCACAATTTCGAGTTTTTGCTGTCGAGGTAATAAAGTGGCAATCTACCTGACGCAGAAGGAGCTGGGAGAACTGGCCGGAAAGTCGGACAGGCAGCTTCGGAATATCGACAACACCCTTGAGCCGGAAAAGAAACTGTTGGTCAAGGAGGACGGCGGCACCAAGTATGACGCCGCGCTTTTTGTGCAGCGGTGGGTCAATTACCAGGTGGACAAGGTGACGCAGGGTATGAAAGACCTGGACGCGGTGAAGGCCCGGCATGAAATCGTCAAGACGGAAAAGACCACCTTGGAAGTGCAGAAAATGCGCGGGGAACTGATTGACGTGCACGACCTGCGCAAGGCGTGGGGCGACGTGGCGAACACCGTCATGCAGGGGATGATTCACTTGCCGAGCACCATTGCCCCAATGGTGCAGGGATTGGACAACGTGGAAGTGATTGGCAGCATCATTGACGCCGAAATCCGGCGGGTGCTGAATCACATTGCGGAAACGCCTCTGCCCTCTTACGCGGCGGATATCGTGGAGACGGCGGAGGAAGAAGAAGGAGAAGAAACCGGAGATTAAAAACGTTCGCCTGCGACGGAAAAGGAGGCGCGAGGCTTGAATAAATTAGGCGAGCTGTTGCGCTATACCTATGAAATGTTTCGGCCCCCGCAACTGCAAACGGTCAGCGAATGGGCGGATCAAAACCGAATTCTTGTGACCGAGAGCAGCGCGGAGCCGGGCCGATGGCGGACGGACAGAGCGCCCTATCAGCGGGAAATCATGGACGCCTTTACCCAACCGGGGATCTGGAAAATCGTCATTCAAGCCAGCGCCCAGGTTGGCAAAACCGAACTGGAACTAAACATGATGGGCCGGGCGATTGATGTTGACCCCGGCCCTATGCTTTTCATCCAGCCGACGGACGGCTTTGCGGAGGACTTCAGCAAACGGCGCGTGGCCCCCATGATCCGCGCCTGCCGGGTGCTGAAAAATAAGGTATACGAAGCAAAGAGCCGGGACTCGGGAAACACCATCACCATGAAGACCTTCCCTGGCGGCAGCGTGGCTTTCACCGGAGCCAACAGCCCGACGGAATTGGCCGGGCGGCCCGTGCGCTATGTGTTCATGGACGAAATCGACAGATTCCCGGCCAGCGCCGGAACGGAAGGCGATCCGCTGCAACTGGCGGAGCGACGGACAGAAACCTACAAGAGCAATCGAAAGATTGTGCAGACCAGCACACCGACCGTCAAGGGGGCGAGCAAAATCGAGCGGGCCTATTTAACCGGGACGCAGGAAGAATGGCATACCGAGTGCCCGCATTGCCGGAATTTCAGCTACATCAAATTCGACCATATCAAATTCGACAAGGAAGAATACCAGGACGAGAACGGGGAAAAGAACTGGCACATCCGCAATGTGCGGTGGAAATGCCCGGTCTGCGAAAGGGAGATTGGCGAATACGAGGCGAAACGGTGCGCGGCCAAATGGGTGATGAAGAATCCAGGCGCGGTGGAAACGGGCGTCAGGAGCTTCCGGCTGAACGCCTTCATGTCGCCATGGAGCGATTGGACGGATATCTGCAGGCAATTTCTCCACGCGAAGGACGACCCGGAACTGCTGAAAGTTTTCGTCAACACGATCTTAGGCGAAACATGGGAAGTACGAGACCGGAGCGGGATCCCTGAAAAGCTGCACGGGCGGCGGGAAATCTACGACGCGGAAGTGCCGAGGGGCGTGCTCGTTTTGACCATGGGGCTTGATACCCAGGACAACCGGCTTGAGTATGAGGTTGTCGGATGGGACAGGGACGAGCAAAGCTGGGGCATCAGTCGGGGCGTCATTCCCGGGCGGGCAGACGCGCCGGGGGTTTGGGAAGAAGTGGACGCGCTGATGGAAAAGGAGTGGCGGCTCAAGAACGGGGCCGCGCTGCGCGTGATGGCGGCTTTCATCGACAGCGGCGGTCACTTCACTCAGGATATCTACCGGGAGACGGCCAAGCGATACCGGGCGGGCCGAAAGATATTCGCCATTAAGGGCGAAGGCGGCGAAGGGAAAGAATACGTCCGGATTATGAAGAAAGACACCGGGCCATACCGAAGTCCCAAATTTATTATCGGGGTAGATTGCGGGAAGGAAGCCATTATGAACGCTTCCGGGCTGGAACAGGTGGGCGCGAGATATATGCACTTCCCGAGGGACTACAAGGCCGGGTATGACATGGAATACTTCCGGGGGCTGATCTCCGAAAAGATGGTGATTCACCGGCGGGGCGGGCAGGCTGTGACGGCATGGGAAAAAATTTACGAACGGAACGAGCCGCTTGACTGCCGAAACTACGCAAGGGCCGCGTATCGGTATTTTCGGTGGCATTTTGATGAGATTGAGGATGCTATCGAAGGCCGGGGGCGGGATCAGGCGGTGCAGACCAAGGCACAGGCGGAGAAGAAAAAGCGAAAGACGGTTGTCAGTCGGGGGATTAACGTTTAGGAGGTTGAGCCAATGGCAGCGACCATGATAGACGGGTTTACGCTGGTTGAAGCGCAGACGCAGCTGGGTCTGTGGAAAGAGTGTGCGAACGAGATTGCCAGCGGAACCGCGAAACATTACAAGATCGGCAGCCGGGAATATACCGCGCTGGATATCGACGAGGTTTACCGGATGATCAAATACTTCGCCGGGATTGTCGATAAGCTTTCTGGCGCGGCGCGAAGCGCGAGAGTACAGGTTGTCATACCAAGGGATTAAGCCCCTTCCCCTACACCCCTTCCCAGCTATGCAACAGTCTTTTGTTGCCGATAACGGAAGCGGGGACGGGGAAATTTTTGTTGTGGGGCCTGCGGCCCCACGGCCCCGCCGAAAAGCGACGGGAGCACAAAGCAGGGAGGGTAAAGCATGAGCAAAGACCCTAATTTCAGAGAGCGGGCGCTTTACGCTGTCGCGCCGAAGGCCGGAGCCAGAGCCTACCAGAAGCGGATGTGGCGGGAAGTGTACGAGGGAGCGAAGAAGAACACGGGCGCGGGCCGGAAGGCTATCCGGATGGCTGCAAGCTATTTTGGACGGCATGGAGCCAGCACAACGCTGAACACCATGATTGGATGGCTGGTCGGCGGGGGCGGCGCGGAAGATGATATCGACGTGCACGGCGCTTTGCTGCGCAAAAGGAGCCGTGACCTGTACGCGGGCGGCGGACTGGCCCGGAGCGGGCCGAACACCCTGACGACAAACGTTGTAGGATGGGGCATTAAGCCCAAACCCAAGATTGACGGGGAAATGCTGAAACTGACCGACGAAAAGCGGGAGGAATGGGAGCGGAACACCCTGCGGGAGTTTGAATTGTGGGCCGAAAGCGCCATGTGTGACGCGGAGCGGCAGCAGAACTTCTACGGCCTGCAGGAGCTTGCCTTCCTGTCCATGCTGGTCAGCGGGGATTGCTTCGCTTTGTTCGGCATGAAGGAGAACAAACTGACGCCTTATCAAACAACGCTGCGCATCCTTGAGGCGGACAGAATTGCCACCCCGGACAGCAACGGGGAAAGCGAAGTCAAGGAATTGGAAGGCGGCGGCCGGATTGTGGACGGCGTGGAGCTGGACAAAGAAGGCGCGGTGGTGCGCTACCACATTGCAAACCGGCACCCCCTGGCGGAAGAGAACAGCGCGGAGCTGACCTTCACCCCCATTGAAGCCTTCGGAAAGGATACGGGATATCCGAACATCTTGCACATCATGACGCATGAGCGGCCGGAACAGCGGCGGGGCGTCCCCTTCGTGGCGGCGTGCATCGAATATCTGAAACAGTTTGACCGATACCTGACGGCGGAACTGGCGGCCCAGGTGGTTTCTTCCATGCTGACGGCCTTCATCATCAACGAGGCGGACGGGGCACAGGTTGGACTGGAAGACGCGGTGAACGAGGACGAGAAGGTTACGGACGACGAGCTGCATCTGGAACTGCGGCCCGGCGCGATCTATGACCTTCCACCAGGCAAGAAGGTTGAGACGGTCAACCCCCTGCGGCAGAACACGGCGTTTGAAGGATTCGTGAGCACTTTTGAAACGCTGATTGGCAGCGGGATGGATATTCCGAAGGAAGTGCTGATTCACAAATATGACAGCAACTACACGGCTGCCCGGTCGGCATTGTTGGACTTCTGGAAGACGGTACGGGTTTACCGGAACAAATTCAACCGGCAATTCAATCAACAGGTTTGGGAAATGTGGCTGAGTGAGGCCGTGGCGACGGGCCGGGTGGAAGCACCCGGCTTTTTCGATGATCCCGCGATCCGCCGGGCCTGGTGCAAGTGCATGTGGAATGGCGTCACGATGGGCCATGTGGATCCGCTGAAAGAGGTTAAGGCCGCGATTATGCGGATTCAGTACAACATGAGCACCGAGGAACAGGAGGCCGCTGAATACAACGGCAACGACTGGAACGAAGTGATCCGGCAGCGGAAGAAGGAAGTCACGGAGGAAGCCGAATTTGCGCAAAGCCCGAACAAGACTGACCCGAACGACCCGTCCGTTGCGGAAGAGAAGGAGGAAGAAGAGGAATGAGGGAGATTTTCCACCTGGCGTACAGCGCGAGGATGAGCGCGGAGGACGCGGAGCTTGCGGAAGTCATGCTCTACGGCGAAATCGTGCAGGACTACGGGAAATGGTACAAGGAAAACTACCCGAACGACAAGAGCGCCAGCGACTTTGACAAGGCTATCAAAGAGATCAAGGAGCAGGGCGCGAAGAAGGTGCTTCTGCGGATTAACAGCCCGGGCGGCATCGTGTATGAAGCCGTCGCCATGCGTTCCATTCTGGTCAACGCGGGATTCAATGAAATCAACGTTCGGATTGAAGGGCTTTGCGCCAGTGCGGCGACCATTCTTGCCTCCATTCCGAAAGCGCATGTACAGATTGCCGAGGGCAGCGAGTACATGATTCATAACCCGTGGACGATTGCGTGGGGCTTCGCGGAAGACCTGGAACATGAGGCGGAGCACCTCCGGAGCATGGAAAAGACCATCCGGGGCTTCTACGCCGCCAAGAGCGGACAGGAAGACGAGAAAATCAAAGCCTGGATGGACAACGAAACGTGGATGACGGCGGAGGAAGCTGTGGAGCGCGGGTTCTGCGATGAACTGCTGAAAGCGGAAGCGGAGAACGCGGAACCGGCGGCCGCCTGCGTGACGGCAAGCGCCTACGGCATCATGAAGGGTATGTACCGGAATGTGCCGGAAAACGTGTGCATTGCCCCGGACAGCGCTGGAATGAGCCTGGAAATGAACATTCCCAACCTGACGGCGGCGGCCAGAGCCGCGATCTTGGGGGAAACCCCGAACCATGACGGAAGCAACGATAATCCAGTTGCCGGGTTGTCGTCTTCAAATAATCCAAACAAGGAGGAAACGGAGACCATGGAAATCAAGGACGTAACCAGGGATCAGCTTCTTGCGGAAAACCCGGCGCTGGCTGACGAGATTGTTAATCAGGCCGTGGCGGACGAGCGGGATCGTGTCGCCGGGATCGACGAAATGACCCTGCCCGGATACGAAGCGGAAGCGGAACAGGCCAAAGCCAACGGAACCAGCGTCGCGGACTTTATTAAAGCCTGCCGCGCCAAGTCCGCGCAGGTGAAGGCCGAAGCGAAGCAGAAAGGCAATGCCTTTATGGCTGCGCGTCAGGAAGAGACCGCCCCCGCTCAGGCAGTTGCCGCCGGAGCCGCCGAGGACGACAAGACTTCCGAGGACGAGGCGATCAAGGCCGAAGCCAAGAAGATCGCCGAAGAAGCCGCCCAGATGATGGGCCACAGCGACGGGATGTTCTAATCCCAACTGAGACTATCGAGAAGGAGGACAAGGAATCATGGAACTGTACGAAACGATTGGCACCAGCACCGTTCGGAAACTGCTGGCGAGCACGGAAGGCGTACGCAAAGCGACCCTTCCCATCCAGCCCAACGAGGCGGCCATTCCCGCCGGAACCGTGCTGTACCGCCAGGCGAGCGGACTTTGGACGCCCGCTGCGGCCGCGCAGATCGTGGACGCGAACGCGCTGGCCGTGCTGAATGAGGATCTTGCCGTTAACAGCGGCAATGTGGCCGAGGACGCGGACGCTTATGTGGCGGGATGCTTCATCGACGGCACGGTGAAGGACAGCACCGGAACCGCCGTGACGGCCGCTATGAAGCTGGCGCTGCGCAAGCAGGGAATCTTCTTCAAGGAAGATACCACCATTGGCACCTTCAACAACGAAGTTGAATAAGGCGAAGCAGATTCGCCAGGAAAGGAGAAAGACAAACCATGAATATCTATGATGTTCGTACCCAGCTCGCGGCCATCGAGCAGCAGCCCCGGGTGTACACCTTCCTGTATGACACCTTTGGCAGGGAAAGGGGCGTTGTCGAGAACGACCGCGCCATCTACGACTACCGCAAGGGCAGCGTGCGGATGGCCCCCGTGGTGCATCCCGGCGCGGGCGGCGTGATCATGCCCCGCGACACCTACAGCACCCGGGAAATCGGCTTTGCCACCATCGCCCCGGAGCGCCTGGTGGAAGTCAACGACCTGACCGGCCGCGCCTTCGGCGAACAGATTCTGGGAGCCATGACCCCTGAAGAGCGGGAACGGAAACTGCTGGCCCGGGATCAGATCGAGATGCGGGAAGCCATTCAGCGCCGGAGGGAGCACATGGTGCGCCAGGTGCTTTTCACCGGCAAGCTGCAACTGTTCCAGTACACCAACGAAGGCCGGGATCTGAGACCCACCGTGCAGGCGGACTACGGATTCACGAACTACTACACCATCAGCGACAGCAGCAAGCTGTGGAGCGCTGCGGGCGCGGATATCAACTACGACCTGCAGGCGATCTATGATCTGGTGTTTGGAGAACTGGGCCAGGTGGACGTGATCGTGATGGCCCCCGACGTGGCGAACGCCATGCTGAACAATGAGAAGTTCCTCAAGAAGCTGGATCTTCGCAACGGCAACCTGGGCGAGATTAACACCCGCTACAAGGGCCAGGGCGT
>Ga0247610_10006586_pt1 | contig 12060 bp, 13 predicted proteins | sample 174DNAGHGhighgp2_FD_193483 | JGI IMG/M metagenome (GOLD analysis project Ga0247610, IMG submission 193483) | Sheep rumen microbial communities from Palmerston North, Manawatu-Wanganui, New Zealand - 1742 DNA GHGhigh gp2 | ecosystem: Host-associated > Mammals > Digestive system > Stomach > Rumen...
ATTGTTAAGATATATCTAACATTTTCCATATCGCTACTTTCTTGCTGTTCTAATAATAAGGAGATATTATCATTAGTTTTTGCAAGAACACCAAATTGAAGTAATACTGGAAATAATAGGAAAACAAAAGATATAAGAATTAATATTTTCTTCTTCATCTTATGCATTCTCCCAATTCAAATCAAGAATCGACTTTATATCTCCATTTTCAGTTGATTCTTCCTTTGATACTGCAATAATGTCTTCTAGAACAATTTGTTCTTCTTTTACTACTGGTTTTTCATATTGCTTCATAACTTTCTCCTTTGATTATAAAAATCAAATTTATTTTATCTCATCAAATTCAAAAAGTCACGTGAAATCTCAATTTTTTCGTAAATTTATTTAAAAATTTTAGTTTTCGATAAAATTGATTGATTTGTTTTCGAAAAAAAACAGGCTTTCGCCTATTTTTCATCATCATATGTATCTAAGAAGGAATGCTTAATACCATCTTCCTTATATCCAAGTATCATATCCATATTGACATTAGATGCTGCTGCAAAGATATTTTTCTCTACATTATCGTTATAATCCTTCTTTAGCTTTTCAATTAACTTCTTAGTAGTTAATCTTTTACTTGTATTAATTTCATTATCTACTGAACAAGCCTCAGTAAAACGACAAGCACACATAATGAATTTTAAATCATTATATCTTGCCCAAGCCTTAATATCCTTTTCTCTAATTAAATACATTGGTCTAATTAATTCCATACCATCATGATTATCACTATGAAGCTTTGGAAGCATTGTTTGGAATGATCCTGCATTTAGCATATTCATTAATGTGGTTTCAATTACATCATCAAAATGATGTCCTAAGGCAATTTTGTTGCATCCTAAATCCTGAGCTAACTTATATAGAGCTCCACGTCTCATCTTCGCACATAAATAGCATGGACTTTTTTCCTGTGCATTTGCAACCTCAAAAATATTTGTATCAATAATAGTGGCAGGAATTTGCAACAGCTCGATATTTTGCTTAATGTAATTTAGATTAAATTCATTATATCCTGGATTCATAACTAAATATTTTACTTCAAATTCAAAATCAGAATGTCTTTGAAGTTCTTGAAATAGCTTAGCCATTAGCATTGAATCCTTACCACCAGAGATACATACACATACCCTATCACCTGGTTTAATTAATTCATATTCTTTCAAGGCTTTAACAAATGGTCCCCAAAGCTTTGAACGATAGGTTTTAATAATTGTTCTTTCGATTTCTTGACATCTGTCCATAATTAAACTCCTTTATGGTCATTTCTAATACCAGTAATATCTTTGATTACCTCTGAGGCAATCAATAAGCCCATACTTGCAGGAACAAAAATACTAGAAGATGGGATTGGTTTTTTACTTTCTGGATTAATTTTTAATTCTACTTCTAATGGTTTTTCTATAGAATAAGCCACCTTAAGCTTTTTAATCCTTCTTTTCTTTAGCTCGTGGCGCATTACCTTAGCTAAAGGATCTACCTTTGTCTTATATATATCATCAATTAATAGCATAGATGGATTAATTTTATTTCCAGCACCCATAGCTGATATTATTTTTACATTCAATCTTGTAGCCTCTTCAATAATAGCTATTTTAGTAGAGATTGTATCAATACAATCAATAATATAATCATATTGACTAAAATTGAAATTAGGAATATTTTCCTTTAATGCAAATAGATTAATTGTATGAACAGATACATTCTTATTAATCGATAATATTCTATCTTTCATAACCTCTACCTTAGGCTTACTAACTGTATCTAAGAGGGCAATGATTTGACGGTTAATATTTGATATACAAACATTATCACCATCGACAATTGTAATTGATTCTACCCCACTTCGAATAAGACCCTCAATTACATAGCCACCGACTCCACCACAGCCAAAGACTAAGATATTTGATTTTTTAATTTTCTCTAAATTTTGGCTTCCAACCTGTAGACTTAGCCTTTCAAATGGCATCTCCATAATATCCCTCTATTCTTTCTTTGACATTATACAATTAAAAGATAGCTTTTACAATTTAAAAATGTTACAATTTTTCCATTTTCGCACACTTTACAAGCTCGCCTAATTCAAAAGAATTAAAGAGTGATATAATACACTAGTAGGAGGTTAAAAATGTTTTTATTAGATAGTCAAGGTTTTTCAATTCCAATGGCTTTTGTAGACTTAATTCCAGTCATATTATTCTTTATTAGTGGCATCATTTTATTAAATGATTTATACAATAAGCTAGTAAAGGGTAATTATGCATTATTAGCTACAGGAGTCAGTATGATTTTCCTTGCAGGACTATTGAAAGCAATTCATAAAATCTTAGCTGGTGCAGGTGTTTGTGATTTTACTGCCTTAAATAAAAGCTTCTTTCCAATGCAAAGCTTTGGATTTGTATTTTTAGGAGCTGCATTACTTGGTTTATTCTATACTAAAAGGCACCACGAAGAAAAAACACTTGTTGTAGTACCATTTCTATTTATTCCAATACTTACAGAGCTAATTGAATACAATAGCTCAATGCCATTTGTTATTATACAGGTATTAGGAGCAACCGTATTTTATTTTATGATATTTTATATTGGATTAAAGATGAAATCTATTTCATCCATGATATTAACAATTTTAGCGTTTGTTACAATGCTTTGTATGGGATATTTATCAAGTAAATTTAGTGATGGAGATTTAGCTAAATTAAATTGGATTGCTGAGGTAGTAAATATAGTTTCACAAGGAGCCTTATTAGGTAGTGTATTTATACTACATAAAAAGGGATTAAACAATTTTATTTTTAAGAAAAGAGGAGATATAGAATGAAAGTATTATTAGCTGGTGCTTATGGAAAGCTAGGTGGAGATATCCTAGTTGAATTATCTAAGGGAGATAATGAGATCATCGCTTGCGATTTAAAGGAAAGAGACCTTGAGGGTCTAAATAAGGAAAAAGTTACATTCCATCAATTTGATGTAACCAAGCCTGAATCACTAAAGGGGCTTTGTGATGGTGTAGATGTAGTAATTAGTACTGTTGGTTTAACAACAAAATCTGCAACACTTACAAATTACGATATTGATTACCAAGGAAACCTAAATCTGCTTAATGAAGCTAAAAGAGCTTCTGTAAAACATTTTACCTACATTTCTGTAATTAAAGCAGATGAGGAAAAGAAAGCTCCTATGGTACATGCAAAATTTTTATTTGAAGAAAAATTAAAGCAATCTGGAATTGAATATGTTATTCACCGTCCTACAGGCTATATGTATGATATTGTTAAGGTATTTAAGCCAATGGTTGAAAAGGGTGAGGTTACATTACTAGGTAAGGTTGATCATTCCTGTAATGTAGTACATACAGTAGATTTTGCAAAATTCATTGTTTGTCATATGCTAGATAATAACAAATTATATAATGTAGGTGGAAAGGAAACTTACAATTATCAAGAGATTGCAAAAATGTGCTTTGAAGCAGCTGGTAAAGAAGCTATCATTAAAAGAGCTCCAGTATTCTTATTTAAGGTATTAGGTGCACTACCTAAGAATAAGAAAAATGGTGTATCTGCAATGCTAGCATTCTCACAATTCACTTTAACAAATGATTTAGTTGGTGATACTGTAGTTGGTGATACATCATTTAAGGAATTTGTAAAGGAGAGTTTTAAGGCATGATAGATACTTGGGTTGTATTATTAATCCTATTTGGAGTTTCACTTCTTATATCCGCAATTGGATTTAAGAAATTTGTATGGTTCTTATCTGTAGGATATGGACTATCAATTTTAGGGTGCGGATTGACACTTTTGATTATGTATTTCATATTAGGCCATATGAATATCACAGGTCTAATCGCTTGTATTTTACTTATGGTATATGGCTTTAGATTAGGTGGCTTCTTACTATTTAGAGAATTAAAAACAAAAAGCTATCAAAAGACTTTAAATGAAGTAACAAAAACCGAAAAGCCTATTCCAGTATTTGTAAAAATTACTATTTGGATTGTTTGTGCAGCACTATATATGGCACAAGCTGCAGGCATTATGTTCTTATTACAATATAGATACAGATATCAAACAGGCTTCTTAGATACCAATGTCTTAGAAATCATTGGTGTTTCAATTATGGCACTTGGCATTTTCATTGAAGCATTAGCTGATCATCAAAAATCAGTATCTAAAAAGATTGATGCCACTAAGCCTGCAATGAATGGTTTATATAAGATTTGTAGATGTCCAAATTACTATGGTGAAATTTTAATGTGGACTGGTGTATTTGTATTCTTCTTCGCTTGCTTACTTGGAGGATTCCATGTTAACTGGTGGAAATATGTACTAGTTTCTATTGCATATATTTCTATTATCTATATTATGCTAAATGGGGCAAAAAGATTAGAAGGAAGACAAGCTAAAAACTATGGAGAGCTTGAAGAATTCAAAGAATACACAAAGAAAACTCCATTAATTATTGTTGTATTCATTCCAATCAAATCATTAATCAATTCAAAAATTATAAAGTAAAAAGGAGGAAATTCCTCCTTTTTTGACTCTTTTATGTTTAATTTGTTTGTGTATTTTTTAGTAGATTACCATACAAAGCATAATTGTTTAGTCTGCAACCTCAAGAAATTGTAACTTTCTTGAGGTTTTTGTTGTTAATATAGCATATAAAATAATATCTAAAACAATAAATATAGATGTAACAGCTATACCTGCAAGATATTTATTAAAAATACAAAGTACAATAGCTAAACCTAAGGCGGTAAAAGATATTAACATATCAGAAAATACAGTAATGATTGTAGACTTATGATATTTAAATACTTCGATTTCTTCTTTCCATTTTAAATATGGATATATTGCATTAATCATTAATGTAAAGATAGATGTAAATATAGAATAAGCTAAAGGGAATACGATTGATACTATAATAGAGAATACATCCTGAGGTACAAAAATAACCCAAATTAAAGACGAAATTAAGGATGCACTACCTAAGAAAATCATTGAGAATAATACTTTAGCAATCAAATATTTCTTAAAAGAAATTGGTAATGTCTTTAAGGTATAAAAATTCTTTCCCTCAAGTGATACTGCAGTTGCAGATGGTGGTAAGATACCAGAAAAAATAGCTAAAAATATAGGGAAGATAAATAGATATGGCCTAGCCATTTCCATTAAATCAACTGCACCTTCACTTGTTTCAATTGTTATACTTTGATGAGATAAAACTACTACAACAACAGTAAATACAATTGTCATAATACATCCAATACCACATTGGATAACTGAATTCTTTGATTTAAAGAATTGCTTAGTTGTAAGCGACATAATTGCCTTAAACTGGCTTTGGCTTTTAAACTGAATAGCCTTTTTATTTTTCTTTGTTTGGCTAGATAAAGTAGTTGCTAGCATATTGCTGTGAATTCTATTATAAGTAATGACAACAATAAATAATACAAGGAAAAGCAATAAAAGGTTACTTCCTACATACGCAAGAATATATGCAATGTTATCTGTAAATGCTAATAATATAAATAGTAGTGATGGATTCACATATAATGCTTTAGATGCAATCATATCAAACATTGATGGTGCTGATTGTGAGCTTGATGTAAATCCTGATAGCATTGAAATAATGATAATCCCCATAGTTAAGCCAAGTAAAATCACTGTAGAAATTACATTCTTAACCCTTGGATTTTTAATTGTTAATTCAATTAATGCCACAATAATTAATGACACTAGCATTGGAAATGCTGGTGTAATAAATGCAAGTGGAACAATAAGTAAATATCTATAATCGAGTGTAAGTGCAAAATTAACAAATGCATTAGGTATTAGGGCTATCAAGCATACAATTAATTCACTAAGATATAGGTTAAAGCATTTAGCTGCCACAATATCTCTTTTTCTTATTGGCATGGCCGCTAATAGCTCAAAATCATTTCCTAAAAAGATGGATTGTATCCTTGATACTGCAGATGAGAATACAAATAATGTTGAGGCAATAAAGAACATGATTGTTAAAGAATATAATGAATCTAAATTGCCAGATGCGACATATTGCATCGCATAAATAAAGCTATAAAAAGTTGAAACACCAACAAATAATACACCCATTATAATCATATAGATGAAAAAGGATTGTTGTTTTTTGTTTTCTTTAAACTTTCTTTTGTCAAATGTTTCTCTTAGATTAACCTTAATTAAAGTTAGTAAATTACTCATTAAAAATCTCCATAAATTTATCCTCTAATGAGCCTTCACCCTTAACCTCTAATGTATTACCACACTCTACAATCTTACCATCTTTAATAATTGCGATTTTATTACAAAACTTTTCTACTACATCTAGTACATGAGATGAGAAGAAAACCATAAGTCCTTCTTCTTTACATCTTTTCTTTAAGATTTCTTTTAAATCAAATGTTGCTTTAGGGTCTAATCCTACAAATGGTTCATCTAATACTAATAGCTTAGGTGAATGTAATAAGGCACTGATTAAGCTAATCTTTTGCATCATACCATGTGAATAGGATGAAATTGGATCCTTGATTCTATCATTTAAGCTAAATTCCTTTGACAAAGCTATAATCTTCTCTGTCATATCCTCTTTAACGCCATAAATATTTAAAATGAAATTAACATATTCTACACCAGTTAAATGTTCATATAAAACTGGATTATCTGGAATATAAGCTAATTCCTTTTTATATTCAATTGGGTTTTCCTTAATGCTTAACCCATTGAAATTGATTTCTCCTTCAAAATTATGAATACCTACAATTGCTTTAATGGTAGTTGACTTACCAGCACCATTAGGTCCAATAAAGCCATAGATATCTCCCTCTTCAATCTCTAGGTTGATATCCTCAATTGCTTTTTTAGAAGCACCTGGATATGCTTTCGAAACGTTTTTTAGTTGTAACATATTTTCACTCCTTTTAACTAAAAACATTATATACTAAATGTTTTAATTGCAAATAAAACATCCCCATATATAATTAAACCAATAATAAAATATCACTTTATGACATAAAATACCATAGTTTTGATAACAAAATTTAAAAATATGTTTCAAAATACTACATTTTTTAAGAAATGTTTTTTATTAAAAAGAAAAAGAGCTTCCGCTCTTTATTTCTTTGATACAAATACATAACCAAAGGCATTAGGTCCCCAGTGTACTGCAATGGCAGGATCTAAGTTATCATATACACGAATAGCTTCTTTATATTTATCAGGTGTCATAGAAACTAATTCATCTACATTTACCTTATTAAGTGTATAAGATGCAATAATATCATAGGAGGTATCACAATCTAGTTCTTCTAGCATAGATACAACCTCTTTCATTGCCTTTTTAATACCTCTATTTTTAGATAATACTCTTACCTTACCATCCTTAAAGCCAATGGTTGGCTTAATCTGTAAAATTGAACCAAGTAACCATTCAGTTTTAGATAATCTACCACCACGAAGTAGGTTTCTTAAAGTCTCTGGGATAGCCATAATTTGAATTTTTGGAATAAATTCCTCAACTCTCTTTTCAATTTGATTAAATGGAATATCCTTATTTTTATTTAGGAAATCAACAATTAAACGAATTCCACCAACTGCACACTTAGAATCAAGTACTAATACCTTTTTATTTTCTTCAAATAATAGCTTTAAGGCATTATTTTCACCACTAATCTTACTTGAGATTGTAATGATGATAACCTCATCCCCATTATCAGTATATTGCTTCACTCTTTCTTCTACTAAATCTAATCTTGGCAGACTTGTCTTTGGGAATTCATCTTCATTTTCAATTAGGTTATAAAATTTTTCAATAGTTAAATCAATTCCATCATCGAAATATTCCTTATCACCAATTAATATTTTAAGAGGAATTAATTCTACATTATATTTTTCTAATTCATCTATCTTAATAGATGATCCTGAATCCACAAATATTCTTCTCATAATATCTTTTCAAAATACTCCTTTTTTCTCTTAAGAGCTTTCTTGCATTATATGAAAAAAACAGCTATAAGTCAATTAAAATACCAATTTTTTGCCATTTTCTTAAATAGTTTTTAACCCAATGAAAAGTAACCTTTACATTATCTAAAAATCTATAGAAATTAGATTGGAAATAATGATTTAATATCAGTATTTAATCCATAATTAATTGAAGATAAAAGAACCAAAAAAGAGCGAATTCAATTCGCTCATTTCCCTTATTCAAATAATATAGAAACCTTTTTTACGAATTCCTCAGGAGTATAGATATAAGTATTTCTACCTATCTTGCAATTCTTTAAAATCAGATATGATTAAATCTTCATAGCCAGTTTTTTTAACACAGCTATCTAAAGGTAAATATAATAATGCCTTGCATTTGGCATCCTTAGCACATAATACATCAAGGCTTCTATCCCCTACATACCAAGTATCATCTAGATTTAGGTGATACTTTTCTATTAAATATTTTACTCCATCTCCAGATGGCTTTGATTTAAAGCCATATTCTGAATTGACTACTTCTATAAAGTAATCATAAATTCCTAATCTTTTTAATATAGGAGTAGCACTTGGTCCTCTATGTGTATATACAAAGTGGATAGCACCTTTATTTTTTAGGTATTCTAATACCTCTTTTGCCCCATCAATTAAGGTTATTAAATCATCCTTACCATGTGTAAATTCTCTATATTTACCAAATAAAAATTCTAAGGATTTACCACTTCTTTTAGATACATCTTCCATATATACCTTAACTGATGTTTGTTTAACCATAGTTAAAACCTTACAAATATCATCATCAATTCCTGCACAAAAGGCTGCCTCTTTTGCAGATTCAGATATAACATCATAAGAATCTAATAGGGTTCCATCTAAATCCCAAATATAGGATATCATAAAATCACCTTTTCTGTAAAATTCTACATTTTGTCTATTTCATTATATCGCATTTTTTCAAACTAGCCAAACAACAAATTTTATAAAACTGTAGAATTCTACACATTTATAAATTTTAAATAAATTAATCTTCTCTTTACTATTGATGTATTAATTAAGAGGAGGATATTTTATGGAATTTGATTCTATCAAACGCATTGGAATAAAACCTAATTTATTTGATATAGATAAATGTTATGAGATTTTTAATCCTATCATAGTTTTATACCTAATGAAATACTTATGATGATATTTGAAAAATTATTTATCATTATTTTTTATTCTTGTATTTCTTATATTATAGGTTAATGCAAAGGTAGATGTCATAATTACTGGAATGAATATGGATAAATACATAGCTGCATAGATTGCAAAGCTTGCAGATATCTCTCCTAAGAAATTAACATTCGCATGAATGCTTGAATAAATAGAGAAGGACATGGAGAATACAATCATTAAAATAGAGATGATTGAATTCAATTTATATGAATCTAATTTAAACATAAATAGGAATGCTAATGCAAATACTATAACAAGCATAGCTATTTGAAATGTATCTCTATATGGAATAAGTATATTAATAAATACAGCAAATAAGAATGGTGCAATAGCACATATATAGGCTACCTCTCCTTTTTTATAGCCTATGATTGCATAAAGTATAATGGATAGAATAGAAATTAATATAAATACATAGGATAGAATCATCCATCCACCCAAATTATTTTTTATAGTAAATATGAGTAAATAAACTGCAGTTATAGACATAAAAGCAATTAAAAACATTTGTAAAAATAGTAATAAGGCTTTTGATTTTTTAAGTCCATACTTCTTTATTGTATCCATAATTCACCTCATATTACCCTGCATAAAACTCTGTTGTAGTTTTATTCGATTGAATTAAAATAGAGCTTTGATTGAATTTTTCAATGAAAGCCTTACAGGCTAGATGAACCTCATCTATGGTTGTATCACTTAAATAGATAACTAGTGTATATTCTTTATATACTATAGTACCATCCTTCCATCCACCATTTGCTTCTTGAATAGTATAACCTCCAAAATGATCTATTAAAATCTTTTTAGCCTCTTCCTTTGATGTTTCCTCATCAAAGACAGGAAGATTTGTATCCTTATCATTTGTTCCTACATATAATACATATTGAATATCTCCTGCATCCTTTTCATTATTCATACGTACAAGAACTATAGTCATTGTAATTAAAGATAGCACTAAAGACATTCCACATAAAATGATTGCCATAATACCAATTTTTTTATTCATAATTAACCTCCAAATAATTTTAAAAAATGTAAACATGATAAAATCCTGCTTTTATTTAAGCTTATATTGAAACCTGTGGTTTAGTTGTGTAAAAAGAAAGAGGCTATTGCCTCTTTACCTTAGGATATTTGCTTTAATTTATTTTCTAGAATAATAATCATCTTACAAGGTAGAATAGTTTCTTTGTTTTAGTTATTATATATAATTCATTCATAATTTCCAAAAATCTTTTAGGTCTTGGCTTAGAAGGACTGCCCCTTCTTTGATAAGCCAAGAACATTGATTAACTCTGAAGGGCTATTTTAGAGATTAATCCAACAAGCTGGACGGACGCCGTATTCAGTACGGCTGACCTCGAGGCTAGTGGTATATCCATTGCCATTGACGTCAAGAGCGAAGTTAGCATCTTTTTTGTGCGGCGAACGCAACCACCAATAACTGTTTCCATTTGAACTATTAACTTCTAATCCTTGGCACTTAGCATAATCAGAACCTTTGGCTTGTCTAACAGTTTCACTTGTGTAATATGTAGTTACTTCTTTATATGAAAGCAAGAACATCTTATCGTTTGTATTATTACATGCATAGCTATTTGAACTATCAGTAGTTGTTGCAGCACTGTTATCTACTGTTGTGGTTTCAATGAATACCTTTTGTAACTCGTTGAATGCTGTATTATAGAAATTATCATTCAAGAACTTTCTTATAGCTGATAGCTCATAATTATTCGCATACCCTGTACCATCATTATGACTAAATGATGATGTACTTGAGTTTGGATAATAATCTTGTGAATCAAGTATTAAATTAGCAATAATTAATGCTTTACCATCAGCTTCACTTAATATATTCCATTCAATTGGATCATAGCTGAACCAATAAATTTGACTTAGATTATAACCACTAAAATCTTGATATGTGTTATCGGTTGATGAATCATATGAATAATAATATGGTCTATATTGTGTAAAATATACTCCTCTATAATCAAATGTACCATTATTATCAATATCTACATCTTTGTAATACATAAAATCAGTCTGAACGGATGAAATATAATATCTATAACTTGTCCATGTAGATGAATCAAATGTTATGGATAATAAACCATTTTCAGCTGTTGCTGTTACCTTAGTTTGTGGATATGTACCAAAATATATTTTATTGCCATCTCTTGTATAAATACTAACAGTAGTAGTGGTAATTGTTAAATCTTTAGCGGGAATACTAAATGTATATCTATTTCCTGAATATATTTCATCATCACTTCTACTCCATCTAATTGTACACCCTTCAGGAATATTTGTTGCAGTCAATGCTATTTGACCACCAAAATCATATTGATTACCGCTTGTTATACCAGAAATAGTTACTCCTTCTACATGATTATCAATTGTAATCGTATACTTATTAGCTGTATATCTAGCTTCAAATACCACTGCTTCAGCACCTATCGTATAATCAAATGATGCATCAGTTATATATTCTATATTATCTTTATACCAACCTACAAATGTATATCCGTCGTTAGTTGCGGCTTCTACTGTTATTTCTTTCCCGTATTTATACGTTCCAGCGCCTGTAACAGTACCAGCTCTATCTATATTTTTATTTAATGTCATAGTATAACTATTTCTTGTGTAATATAGTTTAATAACAGTATTGCCATTACCATTAATATTAACTTGTGTAATTGATGGAGATGTAAATCCTTCATATGTTTTTACACTACCATTTGTTAATGTGTCTGTTGTACCAGTTAAATTATCAACTTCATATGGTGTTGTTGGATAA
>Ga0247610_10006589_pt1 | contig 12059 bp, 7 predicted proteins | sample 174DNAGHGhighgp2_FD_193483 | JGI IMG/M metagenome (GOLD analysis project Ga0247610, IMG submission 193483) | Sheep rumen microbial communities from Palmerston North, Manawatu-Wanganui, New Zealand - 1742 DNA GHGhigh gp2 | ecosystem: Host-associated > Mammals > Digestive system > Stomach > Rumen ...
CTGTACCACCACCAACAAGTAAAATTGGATGATGTCCTGCATCCTTTAATCTTTTAGAAATTAAAAAAGATGAAAAGTGTCCTATATGTAATGAATCTCCTGTTGGGTCTGTACCAATATAGAAAGTCATTCCACCCTTATTTAATTTTTCCCTTAGGCTTGGATCTGATACATCCTTTATTAAGCCTCTCCATTCTAATTCTTCATAAATTCCCATGTTAATAATCTCCTCTTTTAAAAATATAAAAAGTCCCTAGAATAATCTAAGGACGAATTATCGCGGTACCACCTTAGTTCTATATATAAAATATATAGCACTCAATTAAAGCTTTCTTCATAATATGTAATTCATATAAAAGATTTGTATCTAGTTTCACCAACCCTAGACTCTCTAAAATCAATTCTTAAATACTACTATTTATTAATCATCAGAAATATTTATTTTAAAGTTTTTCTCATAACTACATTATATGGTAATAAAATCTTATTATCATTAACCTCTTCATTAGCCATATATTTAGTTAATAATCTCATTGATACAGCACCAATATCATATACTGGTGTATCAAGACATGTTAATTGTGGTCTACTTAATAATGCATATTTAGTATTTTGTAAACCTACAACACTTACATCATCAGGTACATTTAAGCCATTATTAATAGCTACATTCATAAAGCTAATTGCGATACTATCACGTACTGCAATTAATGCATCTATATGATGAGATTTAATTAATTCATCAAAATGAAGTGAATTAACTGAAACATCACCAGATGTTCTAAATACAAGTGGTTCTAAATTAGCTTCTCTCATAGCTTTTTCATAACCTAATCTTTTATATGTATTAGATGCATAAACATGAACTGTAGAGGCAAAATAAATATCCTTCTTGCCGCTATTTAATAATTTCTTAGTTAGATCATATGTTGCTGTTTCATAATCAATTGCCACAGATGGAACATCCTTTTCATCATATAATACATTACATAATACTAAAGGAATTTGTGCATCCTGGATATGATTTACAACAAGCTCCATATCTCCTTCTTCTAATTCTTCATTTAAAAGTAATATACCATCAACTTGCTCAGATACGATTCTTCTTAAAGTTTCTTTAATATCCTCATTAGGACTCATAGTAAATAATTTTACTGCGTAATCGTACTTTTTAGCAATATCAGTTATACCACCTAATAAATTAGCTGCTGCTGCTCTACTAACATCAGCTAAAACAATTCCTACTGTAGTTGATTTTCTTGAAGCTAAGCCTCTAGCTATCGCATTAGGACGATACCCAAGCTCCTTAATTACCTTAAGAACCTTTTCCCTAGTTTCAGGGTTAACCTTTTCTGGGTTATTCATAACTCTACTTACTGTAGCTAATGAAACCTTTGCAGCTCCAGCAACATCATATATTGTCGTATTGTTTGCCATTTTAGTATCCCCTTTTCCCTTAAAATTCTTTCTTATTTTATCATAGTTTTCATTCATTTTCAATGATTTTGTCAAAAAATATGAAATCGTTTACACTATTCCCATATTTTAATTTCATCATTATCTAAATAAAAATAATTTCCACTAGTTAAAGGCTTAGTCTCACTATAATAATAAATGTTTTCAGTTTTAGTAAATGTAGTATTATTATAACCAATACTTATTTCTTTATATTCTTCTTCATTTCCAATGAAAAATACATTAACATCACTTAAATTAATTGAGTTATTAGAAATTGTTTTTACGCTATTATGAAATACAATTTGTAAAAATTCACTATTATTAGCTAATGAGCTTGGTAAATAATTAATATTATTTCCAATATAAATTGATTTTAATTTAGAATTATTAACAAATACATAATTATCTAAATTAATTACCGAATCAGGTAATTTAATATTTTCAATTGAAGTTCTTGAGAATGCATATCTTCCAATTGATTCTAATTTAGAATTAAATTTAATATCTTTTAAATTAGATGCATAATAAAATGCATATTCACCAATAGATAATAAATTAATACCTGCATTAAATTTTTCAATTGAGGTATTATTTTTAAATGCGTTATTTAAAATATATTCACAACTATCATTTAATTTTAGATTTTTATTATGTAAAGATGATGATATTGCATATTTATAGTCATTATCACTACTCTTTAAATAAGTTATATTATTAGAAGTATTTAATAGCTTACTATTTACATTATAAAACGCAAGCGCAGATATATTATTATATTTATCTGGTATATCTATAGATTCAATATTGCTATATGAGAATGCATAATCATTTACTTTTTTAATGTTTTCATTTAATACTAGATTAATACATTTACTATCATAAAATGCATATTCATTTATTTCATAATATGAATCATTTACTTTTTCTGGAAGTATAACATCTATATCACTACCAATATAGCTTACAAGATAATATCCTAATGCCTCATATTTAAATATAAGACCATTTAATTCTATTTTATTTGTAATTACATTAATTGATGCTTCTTTAATAAAATCATCATTTAATAATGAATTATTAACAAATGTATAAATATTATTACATTTACCAAATGAATTATTACCTATATATTCTAAATTCTCACTTAATATGACACTATTAATACTATTACAGCCATAGAATGCATAATCACCTATATTTATTAATGTAGAAGGAATATTATTAATTAATTTACAATTATAAAAGCTTGATTGACCTACATTTAATATATTTGATAAATCAATATTAGATAAATTAATACAATTATAAAATGCATTATCATTAATAGTTATAGTATTAGGATCTAATATTAAATTATTTAATCCTATACAATTATAAAATAAGCCTTCTTCTATTGTTTCTATTTCTGGTAAATCAATATTATCTAATTTTTTACAATTATAAAATGCCTTTTTACCTAAATAAATAATATTATCATTTAAATTAATAGATTCTAAATTGTAACAATTATAGAATGCATTATCATATATTTTAATAATTGAATCAGGTAATGTAATACTTTTAAGATTTTTCATATCTTTAAAGGCATTATATTCAATGATAGTAACATCCTTATCTATTCCATCTATTCTTTTTGGAATAGTTATATTCTCAACTCTTTTATTACTAACACCATTAATTATAATACCATTATCATATTCACTATATTTAATTTCATAATCTAAGCTTTCATTATTACTCTTTTTACAAGATATGAAAAAGAATAATATGAATATAAATATAAATGTTAATTTTTTCATAATTTCCTCACGAATAAAGTATAACATATTTTTTGATAAAAATATCTAAAAATGTTATAATCAGTGTGGTGATTATATGAAAAAAATACTTAATATATTTTTTATAATACTTCTTTCATTTGTATTAACGTCATGTTCATTAATATTTAAAAAAGAATCTACAAAAGGATATAAAGAAAAAGAACCTAGTTTAACATATGATGAGACAAGTGAATTATATAACCATTATAAAAGGTCTCAAGTAAGCTTTAATTCATTAAGCTATGAATCAATTTTTAATAGTGCTGGTGGAGATTATATGCCATCAACAGGTGATGTTAATGTATTAGTATTACCAATAGAAATAAAAGGTTATGAATTCAATGACAATTATAAAGAATTATTAGATATCGCAATCAATGGAAAAGATACAGATACTAATTATTGGGAAAGCTTATCATCATTTTATTATAAATCTAGCTACAATAAATTAAATATTAAAGGTTATATTGCAGATAAATATGAAACAAACCTTACACCATATCAATTAATTAAAAAAAATAAGTCCTTACCTGATACAAGTATTGAAATGGTTAATTTAGCTTTTGAAAGTTTCAAAGAAAAGGATAATTCTCCTATAACTAATTTTGATAATGATATTAATGGTACTGTAGATGCGATAATAGCTATTTATTCATCTCCAGATACATCTAATGATTATTATATGTCTACACTAGATCCAAATAATGATTTATTCTGGGCTTATTCATATCAATTAAGTGATTATTTTGATAGAAATATTAATTCACCTATCGCAAATAATTATTTATGGATGAGTATTGATTTTTTCTATATTGATAATGAATCAAATTACATCAATTTAAATAATAATCCAAGAATTGATTGTCATACATTAATACATGAAACAGGACATTTAATGGGTCTTGATGATTATTATTCATATGATAGCTATAGAAACCCATGTGGTGGATTTGACATGATGGATGAAAACATTGGTGATCATTCAGCGTTCTCTAAATTATCACTTGGTTGGATTGATCCATATTATGTTTATGGTAATGCCACTCTTACAATAAATGATTTTGAATCATCAGGTGATGTTATATTATTAGCTGATAACTGGAATAATACAGCATTTGATGAATATATATTAATTGAATTATATACACCTACACATCTTAATTATCTTGATGCAACATATCAATACAAAAATAAAGAAAAACTATATTCTAATGTTGGAATTAAAATATGGCATGTCGATAGTAGAGTGATTGAAATACAAGATAATAAAGGCGATATCTCTTCAAGGTATATTGATAATGAACCAAGCATTTTAGATGATGATTGTTATTATCAAATTGCAGCTTCTAATTCCGATATTGACAATGTTCCTGATAAATATCGATATGATTTATTAAGATTAATTGAAAATAATACAGATATACTAGAAAATAGAAGATTTAATGATGGCTATGCAACAAATGATTCATTATGGTATGAAAATGATTCATTTGAATTAACAAAGAAAAGTAATATGTTTCCAAGAGCTTCTTTTCTTAACAATGGAAATGAATTAAATTACGAAATAGTAATTGATAAATTAACTTCTACTTCTGCAACTATCACAATTAATGCAATATAAGCCAACAAACTTGTTGGCTTTTTCTTTATAAAAAAAGAAAAGAGTACCTAAGTACTCTACAATAGAAAGGAGGCTCCTCTTGGAGCATATGGAACTTGAATCCATAGCCTTTAGTAGTAAAAAAATAATAAAAAATAAACTTCTTAAGGCACTCATAATATAACACTAAAAAAAGTGTCTATCAAGTGTCTTTTACTATGTAAACGATTTTATAATAAACAATTTTTAAAAGTGTTAAAAAAATTGAATAAAATAGTAAACTTTTTTCTATTTTGTGACCAATATCAAAACATCATATAAATTACTACTTGATGTTATATCAACACCATATATAACACTAATTTCTTTATTTAATGCCTTATTAACATTATCAATACATAATTTAGCATCATTTAATGAGAAATTAAAACCAGTTTTAATATAAACAACACCGTTTTTTGAATCATTATCAACTATATTTAATTTAATATCATTGATATTTTTAACAATACCATTATAATATGCAGTTATTTCATGATGATTCAATATTTTAATATCTTGTGCATCTATATGAATCATCGAAGAATTTGAATTAATCATAGCTTCAATAGGCGAAACAAGATTATATTTCTCTACCATTTTATAAGCATCATCATATAATAATTCTTTTAATTTATATTCCATATTATATCCTTATTTTGTATTATAAATGTATTGATTTAAAATTGATTCTAATAATTCTTGATGACCTGAATCATTTTTAATTTCTTTTAAAGTAAGTGCATATTCGTTTAATTCCTTAAATGTAATATTCTTATCATTAATCTTTTTACCAATACCAGTTTTATAAGATTTATATCTTTCATCAATTATATTATCAAATACCTTATCTTCTATTAATTTAGCGGCAACCTTTAATCCTTTAGCGAATGTATCCATACCAGCTATATATGCATAAGCTAAATCGATATTTTCAAATGATGAACGTCTAACCTTTGAATCAAAGTTAAGACCACCAGGATTTAAACCACCATTCTTTAATACCTCATACATACATAATGTGGCATCATAAACATTAGTTGGGAATTGGTCTGTATCCCATCCTAATAATAAATCACCTTGATTTGCGTCAATTGAGCCTAATACATTATTAATTCTTGCGATATTAAGCTCGTGATTAAATGTATGACCTGCAAGTGTCGCATGGTTTGCCTCAATATTTACTTTAAAATCCTTTTCTAAATTATATTTTCTTAAAAAAGATAATACTGTTTGAGTATCAAAATCATATTGATGCTTAGTTGGCTCCTTTGGTTTTGGTTCAATTAAGAATTGACCCTTAAAGCCTATTTCATTTGCATAATCTTTAGCTAATTTTAAGAATAAGGCAAAATGATCTAATTCCATACTAGTATTAGTATTTAATAATGTTTCATATCCTTCACGGCCACCCCAGAATACATAGTTTTCACCATTAAGCTTTTTAGTAATATCTAAAGCTTTTTTTACTTGGGCACATGAATATGCAAACACATCCGCATTAGGTGATGTTGAAGCGCCATGCATAAATCTCTTATTATTAAATAAATTAGCAGTACCCCAAAGACATTTAATACCAGTTTCTTTCATTTTTTTAAGTAAATAATCAGATACTATATCTAATCTTTCATTTGTTTCAGCTAAATCCTTACCTTCTTCTACTAAATCTCTATCATGGAAACAAAAATATTTAATAGATAGCTTTTGCATAAATTCAAATCCGGCATCGATTTTATTTTTAGCTGTTTCAATTGGGTCTTTTGTAATCCAAGCTCTTTCCATAGTATTAGAACCAAATGGATCTGAACCAAAGGCAGATAATGTATGCCACCAAGATATGGCAAATCTTAAATGGTCTTCCATTTTTTTACCTAAAATAACTTCATCCTTATTATATTCTTTAAAGCTTAATGGATTTTTACTTAAGCTTCCTTCATATTTAATTTCACTAAAATCAAAATATTCCATATTATAACTCCTTCAATTCTTTAAATATTTCTTTTGTATTATTATATATTTTCTTATATACTTTATAACCCTTATTATAGTAATCTACCCATTCTTTTATAGGCTTAGTAACATCTTTTATTTTAATAATATTTTTAATGGCTTCTTCAATATTATTATATTCTTTATTTAATACCATAGCTAATATAGCAGCACCTAAGGATGGTGATTCAGGTGAATCTATTCTAATTACTTCTTTATTAATCATCGATGAAATAATTTGTCTATATAATAACGAATTAGCTCCACCACCAGATATAAATATCTTTTCTTTATTATCTATTAAGCTAAACACATCCTTAATAGAATATCCAACACCTTCCATTACACTTCTTATTAATTCAGCTTTAGTTGTCGTATTCTTTATTCCAAAGAATACACCTTTTGAATCATTATCTAATATAGGGGTTCTTTCACCCATTAAATATGGTAAATATATTAAATTATTAGCTCCAACATTAATCTCACTTGCCATATTAGATAATGTATTATAATCTAAATTAAACAAATTATCTCTTACCCATTTTAATGATGTTCCACATCCATTTGTAACACCCATTATATGGTATTTTTTATATTCACAGGTTAAAAATAATTGTACCTCACCATTTAATTTTAATATATTATCAACTGGTGTATAAACAACGCCACTTGACCCAAGTACTATAGATACATCAGTTGAATTAATAACTCCACTACCTAAAGCACCACAAGCTTGATCGCCTCCGCCACCACACAAATTACAATTAATACCTAATAGTTTTTTATATTTATCTAATAAATAGCCTCTACTATCATATGATTTAATTAATTTAGGTAATATATTTATATCTATGTCTAATTTATCAAATAATTCTTTAGAATATTCTAATTTATTAATATCTAAAAATTGTGTACCAGATATATCACTATATTCAGATAAAAAGTTACCTGTTAATTTATATGATATATAATCCTTTGGTAACATCACCTTAGATATTTTTTTATAAATGTCTGGCTCGTTTCTTTTAACCCATAATAATTTAGCTAAAGTAAATGATGCCATTGAAATATTACCAGTAATATCAATTAATTTATCTTTACCAACTACATTTTCAATTAAATCCGCTTCCGCTTTTGTTCTATTATCACACCATATAATAGAATTTCTTAATAAATTATCATCCTTATCAAGTAATACAAGACCATGCATCTGCCCTGAAATACCTATACCTAATATATTATCTTTAAATTCGAATTCACTTAATTTCTTTAAAACCTCTAAGGTTTTATTAAACCAAATATTAGGATCTTCTTCCGCATAGCCATCTTTAATAGATATAATATCATATTCCTCTAAATGGCTTTTATAAATCTTACCTGATTTATCAAATAATACACCCTTTACTCCAGATGTACCTAAATCCAAACCTATATAATAATTCATATTATCACCGACCAAACTCTAATAAAATTATAACAAATTAATAATATTATTTCTATATATAGAAATGAATTAAACATAATAATTTGACAAAAGTTCTAAAAAGTTCTAAAAGAAAGGGGCAAGTTCTAAAGAGTTCTAAAAGAACATAAAGTTATGCATCATAGAAATATTCCCTACCATCATTATCATCGATATATGTATCGCCATAATAGTGATACAATAAACTAAAAAAATTTAAATTAATTTGTTTTTGGTAAAATAAAAAACCAAACAAAATAAATTGTTTGGTTTTCTTAAAATTCAATATTAGTCTAAATCTATTTCAACCCAATCTCCAGCTGGTATATCATATTCATAATATTTTTCAGTATCACCAGTAATTACAGTTCTTTCACCAAAAGTAATACCACCATTACTCTTTTCTTTTACGAATGAAGTATGTGTTTCTCTAATTACATTGTCAGATTCGTCATATTCTTTTAATACACTATTTTCAATGTATTCATCGTCATATGTTTCATAATCAAATGTAACTTCTTCTCTACTATATGATACACCATCTTTTGGCTCTTCATAATCATAAGATACTGTTGCGTGTGTTGTATTACCTGACTCATCATAAGTAACATAAGAATGTCTATAATAACCAATTTGAGTAACATTATCTCCATCAACATATGTATATCTTGTAGTCTTCTTTTCTACTGATACAAGATAATTATAAGTTGTATATGAGTTAATTGGCTTTAATACTTGTGTAGTTTCCATATGTGCTACTTTTACAGATTCACCATTAATAGTTCTATAATCATCAAATTCAAAGTAAGTTGTATTTTCAACAAGCTTTTCATCACCTAAGAAATATTCATATCTGTCTGATACGATATTATGTCTAGGTAGATCATTATATTCATCATCATATTCTGATACTGATGTATAACCATATTCATCATAAGTAACTGTTAATAATGAACCATCTTCATAAACACGCTTAGTTTCAACTAGTTTATCATTTTCATCATATGTATATGAAATTTCACCATAACTATTTGATATTATACATTCTGCAGCTGTAAGAAGACCATTTTTATAAGAGTATTCAAAATGAGTAACTGGTTTAGTATTTATAACGCCATTTGTTGCGTTATATTTTTCTTCTTCAACTAAGAAGTCATCTAAATATGTGTATACTAACATTTCTGTAATAACAAACTGACTAGCAGCTAATTTAGATTTTGTAATTTTAACTACATCACAATCACCTAATTTACTATATACATAACTTGCTGAATATGTTGATTTTGTTGTTTCACCTTTATAATCTATATTCATAGTTAGTGTAGATGTACCAGTGATTCTTCCATCTGCATCATAAGCATATGAAATAATATTTCTATAATATAAGCTATCTTCGTCATAATCCTTATATTTATTTACAGATAATGCTTTAACTGTACCATCTTCATTAAAATCATATTCATCTACTCTTACGCCGATACAAGCACCATCTTCAGCATATTCAAAATACTCAATACCATGATAAACCAAAGATCCATCATCATATCTCTTAACAGTATGTTTTTCACTATAAATCTTTTCATCTACAATTTTATATTCATAAATATCTTCACTATCTCCAACGTAATCTCTTACATAAGAAGGATATGTTCTTCCATCAACATAAATATATTTTGAAGAATAAACTAGATTTTCAGAAGTATACTCATCACTACTATAAGCATTTGTTTCAATTGAGCTCTTTGAATTACCTTCTTTATCTATAACTGATATGTCTTGATATACATAATAATAATTAGATTTATATTCATAATCATATAATATTACTTCTTTTTCTTCTAAACTCTTACCTTCATATTTATAAGTAGTCTTTTTCTTTAAAACTTGATTATCTTGATTATCATATTCATAATGTGTTTCTAAAACATAATTATATTTAGCATCATTATAATATTCGTAAGTTGTTGTGCTTATTTTTTTGAATAATGATGATTCATTATAGCCATATGACATTTCTTCACTTGTTTTTTGACCATTTGAATAGTTAGTTACTGTTACTAAACATCCTTCATCATCATAATCGTATGATGTATTATTTTTTAATTCTAGCTTCTTATATGTAGAATCAGGTCCATATGATTTTACTCCAATTAGAGTATTACCATCATATTCCATTTCAGTTCTATAACTATAATTATAATAAGAACCATCTTCTGACCTTCCATAATTAAATGAAACAATTACATTGTCATTTTTATCAAATGTATAACCAGATTCTTGATATAAATACTTTTCAGTTGAAACTAAATCTTTATATAAATATGTTTGGACATGAATTCTTCTATATTTTGCATCATATTCATAATGTGTTTCTTGTTTACCACGACCAATATTTTCTACAGTTACAATTGGATTTAAATATTTATCATATTCTAAAACTTCACTATATTTTTGACCTATTTCGTCATAAACTTCCTTCTTTAAATTACCCTTTGTATCATAATTATAATATGTCTTATTTTCATATCCGTTTTCAACATCAAGTAAGCATGCAACTTTATTTGATTCATAATATGTATATGTTTTAGAGAAAGAATCATATGAATAATCTGATGTAGCTGTTAATAATGATATTCTATTATTAGTACCATATTGAAATACATATTTTGTATTTTTATTAAATATATCAGTAAAATCAACTGATTTAATAACACCATTATCATCAAATGTTACTTCTAATACTTCAAAATCATTAGCCTTAGCTTTCTTTATTACACTTAGACTTACGCTTCTTTGAATAGTTAATTTATTAACACTTCCATCAATAGATACTGAATGTAATAATTCTTTACCACAATATGCACTATAGTTTCCAATGCCATCATTTATATCATATATAAATTTATATGGTTTTTCACCATTATTCTTTGTAATTTCAACCTTATCATCTGTAATATTATAATTCATTGAATTTGAATTTAAGCTTTGATTAGATGATAAATTCTTTGTAATATTACCTTTATTATCAATAATAATATTATTTAAAGAACCACCATTATAAATTTGAGAACCATAATTACCAGTTTGATAATCAGTATTAAATTCTACAATATTAAAATTACCTTTATCATCATAAAAGAATCTAATTTTTTGACCAACATCACCCAAATCTATTTCACTATAGAATTGATTAGATTCGAAATCTAATGATTTAAGATATTCTATTTTTCCATCTTTGTTATAAACTGGCACATATACAGTTAGGCCACTAGAAAATTTAACCATTGATTCAATCTTACCTTTATTCATATTAATTCTAAAATATGAATTAGATAATAACATGTCATATTCACCAAATTCATCTACTTCAGATGTTGAACTAGCTTCACTTGAATTTGATTCACTTGATTTTGATTCACTTGACTTTGATTCATTTGAATTTGATTCACTTGATTTTGATTCACTTGATTTTGATTCATCATTTGACTCAATACTTCCACTAGACTCTACTATACTACTTTTAGATTCATTATCTTTTGATTTACTTTTTGAACTGCCACCACAAGATGCTAATAGAGCAAGTGCAGCAATACCTATTGTTAAACTAAATAACTTCTTTTTCATATACCGATATCTCCTTTATACAAATTAATTATATTCCATATAATAAATATTTAAATCAACCATAGGG
>Ga0247610_10006591_pt1 | contig 12056 bp, 13 predicted proteins | sample 174DNAGHGhighgp2_FD_193483 | JGI IMG/M metagenome (GOLD analysis project Ga0247610, IMG submission 193483) | Sheep rumen microbial communities from Palmerston North, Manawatu-Wanganui, New Zealand - 1742 DNA GHGhigh gp2 | ecosystem: Host-associated > Mammals > Digestive system > Stomach > Rumen...
AAGAACTCTCTCTTTTGCCAACACCCAAGTTTTTGAGCGAAAGCGGATGCAAAGGTACATACTTTTTCCGTTCCCTCCAAATTTTTTCGCAATTATTTTAAAGAGAATACGAAAATTTTCGCGTTTTATGACAAAATAGGAAACCCACACCTATTATTATATTATATTAATCCCTCCGGCTGCCAAATATTCGGAGCAAATACAGGAACAGATTGATGAAATCCAGATACAACGAGAGGGCACCAAGAAGGGCTATTTTCTGGCTTCCCTCCCCTGCATCGGGAGCCATGAGCATCATCTGCTTGATCTTCTGTGTATCATAGGCAGTCAAGCCAACAAACACGAGGACTCCGACATAGTTCAGGATAATGGAAAGGCCTTCGCTCTTGGTGAAGATGTTCACTATACTTGCAATGATAACACCTATCAAGGCCATCATCAGAATCTTTCCCATAGACGACAGGTCGGTCTTGGTGAAATAGCCGAACAGGGCCATCGCCGCGAATGTTCCTGCAGTAATCAAGAATACATTAGTAATGCTTGATTTCGCATACACATAAAAGATGAACGACATCGTCGCACCGTTTATCAATGAATACAGGACAAACATCAGAGTTGCCACTGACAATGACAATCGGTTGATGGCTGCACTCAAGCCGATGACAAGTCCCAGTTCTGCGATAATCAGTCCCCAAAACAGAATCTGATTTGTATAGATGGCACTCAACACCGTTTCATTATTGGCGACATAATACGCCGTAAAACCAGTAATGACCAGAGCCAGCGTCATCCACAGATAGACTTTACGCATCAATACAGGAAACGCCGTCGACATTTCCAGTTCCCTTTCACGAGAGAGGGTATTTGTCAATTCTTCGTAATCCATTTTTTCTTTGCTTAAATTACTTTTACAATCAAATTGGAGCGCAAAGATACATAATTAATTATAAAACAGAAAGTATTTATATTGATTTTGATTCTTTTTGGAAATTTTTATGTAAGTTTGCAGCAGAATAATTACTATTACAGATCAAAAGACAAATATGAAAATCGGTTTATTCATTCCATGTTATGTGGATGCCGTGTATCCTGAGGTGGGAATGGCAACCTACAAGTTGCTAAAGCACTTAGGCGTAGACGTTGAATATCCACAAGGCCAGACCTGTTGCGGACAGCCGATGGCCAATGCAGGATTTGAGAAACAGTCGGTTACGCTGGCTCGGAAGTTTGAAGAGAAGTTCAAAGGATATGACTATATCGTAGCCCCCTCCGTCAGTTGTACTGCTTTTGTCAAGCTGAACTACCCTCGCCTATTAGACCACGAGTGTCAAATGGCACAAAAGGCGATGGATGTTGTGGAGTTCCTCCATGATGTTCTGAAAGTGCAAGGCCCGTTAGGGACATTCCCCCACAAAGTCAGTCTGCACAACTCGTGTCACGGCGTACGCGAGTTAGGTCTGTCTTCGCCAAGTGAAATGCATGTAAGCAGATTCAATAAAATACGTGATCTGCTGGAACTGGTGGAGGGCATCGATGTGGTGGAGCCGGAACGTCCTGACGAATGTTGCGGTTTCGGAGGTATGTTTTCTGTTGAGGAGACAGCCATATCGGCTCAGATGGGACGGGACAAAGTGGAACGCCACATGGCTACCGGTGCAGAATACATAACTGGCCCCGACTGTTCCTGTCTGATGCACATGGCAGGCGTTGCCAAAAAGCAAGGCATGAACATACAGTTCAAGCACGTCGTGGAAATCTTAGCTGCGGGGCTGTAAAATGTAAAAATGCAAAAAAGTAAAAATGTAAGGACATGAGTACATCACATAGTAAAGCAGCCAAGGAGTTCTTAAAGAACCAGGAGTATGCCAAGTGGCATGATGCCACTTTTTGGTCGGTACGGACGAAGCGCGACAACATGGCCTTTGGTCTTGACGAGTGGGAGCAGCTACGCGAGAAAGCCTCTGCCATCAAACGCCACGCCATCACCCACTTGGACGAATACCTTGAGCAGTTCACCAGCAACGCCGAGAAGAACGGTGTCGTTGTACACTGGGCAAAAGATGCCAACGAGTTCAATGAAATCGTCTATGGCATCCTGAAGGATCATGGTGTAAAGAAAATGGTCAAGTCGAAATCCATGCTCACCGAAGAGTGTGAGATGAACCCCTATCTCGAATCGAAGGGCATCGAAGTCGTGGAGACGGACTTAGGCGAGCGCATCATCCAGCTGAAAGGCCAAAAGCCCAGCCATATCGTGATGCCCGCCATTCACTTGAACCACGATGACGTCGGTGAGCTGTTTGAAGAGAAGGGCATCTCCAACGAGAAAGGCAACCACGACCCCACCTATCTGACATACATGGCCCGTCTGTCGCTGCGCAACGAATTTCTGACCGCTGATGCAGGAATGACAGGTGCCAACTTCGGCATTGCCGAGACGGGCGACATTGTGGTATGCACGAACGAGGGCAACGCCGATATGTCCACATCCTGTCCGAAGTTGCATATTGCGGCGATTGGACTTGAGAAGATTATTCCTAACTATGACTGTTTAGCCGTTTTCCAGCGTATGCTCTGCCGAGCAGGTACAGGACAGCCGACGACGACCTATACTTCTCATTTCCGGAAAGCCCGCCCTACTGCAGAGAAGATGCACATCATCTTAGTAGACAACGGCCGCAGTGAGTGGATTGGCAACCCGGAACATTGGGAGTCATTGAAATGCATCCGCTGCGGTTCGTGCATGAACACTTGTCCGGTGTATCGTCGTTCCGGCGGTTATTCATACAGCTACTTCATTCCTGGTCCCATCGGCATTAATCTCGGTATGCTACGCAACCAGCAAGCGCATTCCGGGAATGTCAGTGCCTGCACACTGTGTCTGAGTTGCCAGACACTCTGTCCTGTCAAGATAGACTTAGGCGACCAGATTTACAAGTGGCGTCAGCAGCTGGACAGTTTCGGAACAGCCAACCCTGAGAAGAAACTGATGTGCAAAGGGATGTCAACGCTATACGGTTCACCTACCCTTTATAACGTTGCGACAAAGATGGCCCACTACGCCAACCTCATTCCCTCGGTCCTCATCAACTGCGGACTTAATCCTTGGGCAGAAGGACACGAAATGATGGAGTTTCCCAAACGCCCATTCCACGAGATGATGAAAGACATAAAAGACTGAAAACATATAGCCTTATGAGTAGCAAAGAAGACATATTGAAGACATACAAAGCCAACGTCAGACAAAAGTTTGACATGCCCGACCTTAGCGACATCAGCGCCGTAACCTACCCCGATCCCTTGGCACAATTTGTAAAAATGAGCGAAGTCGTTGGCGGAAAAGTCATCGAAGTTGCCCCCGGTAAGGATATCGACGGTCTCATTCGCGAACTATTCCCTGATGCCAAGGAGATTGCGTCGAACCTGCCGGAAATCAGTATTGCCACGCGCAATCCTGACACCATCGACAGTGCGCAAGCCCTGAACGGAACGGACGTAGGCATCATCCGCGGCAAGTTTGGCGTAGCTGAGAATGGCTGCATCTGGATTCCGCAAACCATGAAAGAGAAGGCCGTCTGCTTTATTTCCGAGAACCTAATTATTCTGCTACCGAAATCACAGATTGTGAACAATATGCACGAAGCATACAAGCGTATTGAGTTTGACGAAGCCTATGACGGCTACGGTACCTTTATCAGTGGTCCATCCAAGACCGCTGACATTGCACAGGTTCTGGTAATGGGCGCCCAGGCTGCCCGTTCTGTCACGATTCTGCTAATGCCAGAGTAGCCCTACACGCTCTTTCACAACGTCCATTCATACGTGTCGTAGCAAACGCCTCTCCCCGCAAACCCCTCTTTCTGGAAAACCAGCTGACGATTCAAGATACGTCCATCCTCCTCTGTTGATTTTCCGAAATCGAAATAGGGATAGTCTTTCATGTCTTCATGCATGATGCGGTCATAGATGGCATCAAGCACGCCCAACTGCTTTCCTTCGGGAGTGGCAGAGCTGTACTGGGCATGTACGACCTGAGGCGTCAGATAAAGAACTACGCCACCGACGGTCTCCCCATTCAGGCTGGCTGTATAGAGAATGATTTGCTGAGGGAAACGATCGTGCAGCAATTCCATCTCTGCCAAAGTATGGACAGGATGCACATGATGGTTATCATAGAGGTTTCTTTCCAGAATCGGCCAGAACGAAGCGAAATCACTACTTTGCTCCACCACGACACCAGCCTCCTTGGCTCTGACGACACCTCTCCGTCTGACGCGGCTCCATCTCAGATTTCGAGGCAGTACGATTGTTGTCGACAGCTCACGAACCGTCAGACGTGCCTGGCACACCTGTGTCAGAGCATAGAGATCTTCCTGAGACGGTATCTGCTGATAAATCCATGGAATGGCCTTATAGACCACCCGATGGATATTGTTAGCACGCAAGTAGGCGTTCATGGCCTGGAACGCCTCAACGATGGCAGCCGCCGTTGCCCTCTCTTTTACGACCAATCCGCCATAAGTCAATCCCTGATGCGAATAGACGACCTGGTTGGACATATTCGCTGGCATCACGGCGAAGAGTCCTTTCTCGTCGTAGAACATCAGCGAATAGTCACTAAAACGGTCTGAATGGTAATCCATGTATGACCGATGGAAGAGGAACGTCCCATTCCTCGACTCCTCAACGAACAGATTCCACTCTTCTGCGTTGTCAGGTGTGTAGCGTTTTACTTCGAACATCCGATATATTTCAGAAACTCGTCGTAGTCATAAATATAATCATTCTCATCATAATGCTCCGAGGCGAGGACAAGACAGACAGCTCCGCTGGAGAAGTCGTCGAGTGTGCGCCATGTGTTCGTCTCGATGAGCAGCCCTTGATAGGGATGGTTCAGCAAGACCGTCTTCCGCTCATAACCATTGTCGAGAGTCACATGGAAAGATCCACTCAGTGCTACGACAAACTGCTTTAGCTGCTTATGGGCATGGCCGCCCCTACTCTCTCCGCCTGGCACATCATACACCCAGTAGGCCCTTTTGATGTCAAAAGGCACCATGGACTGTGCCTCCGCAAACGTCAGGTTGCCGCGAGGGTCCGAAATCTTTGGCAGGTCTATCAGCTTAATCTCTAAGTTTCGCATACGGGTCAGTCCCTAATACCGTTTTAGCCAGTCGTTTTGCCTTGTCTCTGAGAGCATCGACATCGTCGTTCACGTCGCCATAACATAAGATGACACCCATACGACGTCCCTTGTGAGCCTCCGGCTTTCCGAAAATGCGGATACGTGTTCTGTCTTCTCTCAGAGCCTCCTCAAGGTTATAAGGCAGAAGAGAGCGGTCTACCGGCGTTTGGGCTTCAACAGGAGACAGGATAACCGCAGAAGCACCGGCATGTTCCAGATGAATGCCAGCAATAGGCAATCCCATAACAGCGCGGAAGTGGAGTTCGAACTCGCTGAGATTTGTCGTATGACCAAGTGTTACCATACCCGTATCATGAGGACGCGGCGACAATTCCGAGAAGATGACTTCTCCCTGCCTGGTCAGGAAGAACTCCACACCCCAAATGCCGGCACCGGTCAGAGCCTTCGTCACCTTGTCAGCCATCATCTGCGCCTGCTTCAAGGCCTCGTCACTAATCTTATAAGGTTGCCATGACTCGCGGTAGTCGCCGCTCTTCTGCACATGGCCAATCGGTGGGCAGAACAGCGTTGGCCACCCGTGCTGCTGAGTCACCGTCAGGAGGGTAAACTCAGAGTCGAAGTCGATGAACTCCTCGATGATGACTTCCTTCACGTCGCCACGCGAACCCTCCATTGCTTCGCGGAAGGCCTGTTCCAGTTCACCCTCGTTATGGACGTAGCTCTGGCCATGGCCCGAAGACGACATCAAGGGCTTCACCACGCAAGGGAAGCCAATCTCGTCGGCAGCCGCCTTGAACTCGTCGAAGGTCTTGGCATAGAAGTACTTGGCCGTGCGGAGACCGAGTTCCTTGGCAGCCAGGTCGCGGATGGCGCGACGGTTCATCGTGTAGTTCACAGCACGGGCCGACGGTACCACCTGAATACCCTGCTCCTCAAACTGGAAGAGTCGCTCCGTACGGATAGCCTCAATCTCGGGCACGATGATGTCGGGCTGATGCTTCCTCACCACGGCCTCCAGGGCGTCGCCGTCAAGCATATTAAACACTTCGCGCTCGTCGGCCACCTGCATGGCCGGTGCGTTGTCGTAGCGGTCACAGGCAATGACATACTGGCCAGCCCTCATGGCGGCAATCACAAACTCCTTGCCCAGTTCGCCTGAGCCTAAAAGCAATATCTTTTTCATAAGCATTGGGGCTGCGGTGTGCCGCAGCACAGAAAAAAGTTAACGGTCTTTATACATGTTGTCGTAATACTTCTGGTAGTCGCCGCTGGTGACGTTGTCCAGCCACTCCTGGTTGTCGAGATACCAGCGGACGGTCTTCTCAATGCCTTCCTCGAACTGGAGGCTGGGCTCCCAGCCGAGTTCGCGCTGCAGCTTTGACGAGTCAATAGCGTAGCGCAAATCATGCCCTGCACGGTCGGTGACGAAGGTGATAAGGTCCATGTCCTCGCCCTCCTTGCGACCCAGCAGACGGTCGACGGTATTGATGACCACCTTGATGATGTCGATGTTCTTCCACTCATTGAAGCCACCGATATTGTAGGTCTCGGCAATCTTTCCCTCATGGAAAATGATGTCGATGGCACGGGCGTGGTCCTCGACGTAGAGCCAGTCGCGCACGTTCTCACCTTTGCCGTAGACAGGCAGCGGCTTGCGATGGCGGATGTTATTAATAAAGAGCGGTATCAGTTTCTCGGGGAACTGGTACGGACCGTAGTTGTTCGAGCAGTTGGTCACGACGACGGGCATCCCGTAGGTGTCGTGGTAGGCGCGGACAAAGTGGTCGCTCGACGCCTTAGCGGCAGAGTACGGCGAATGGGGGTTGTACTTTGTGGTCTCCAAGAAGAACTTGTCGCCGTAGGCCAGATGATGCTCTGCCGACGAGGCCGTCGTGCTGAACGGCGGCTCGATGCCTTCGGGATGCGTCAATTCCAGTGCGCCATACACCTCGTCGGTCGAGATATGGTAGAAGCGCTTGCCCTCGTACTTCTCGGGGAGACTTTCCCAATAGAGCTTCGCGGCCTGCAGCAGCGAGAGCGTTCCCATGACGTTCGTCTTGGCAAACGTAAACGGGTCCTTGATCGAGCGGTCCACGTGGCTCTCGGCAGCCAGATGGATGATGCCGTCGACCCTCTTGTCCTGCATCAGCTGGTAGAAGGCGTCGAAATCGCAGATATCCATCTTCACAAACTCGTAGTTGGGTTTGTCCTCGATGTCTTTGAGGTTTGCCAGGTTGCCGGCATACGTCAACTTGTCGAGGTTGATGATATGATAGTCCGGATACTTGTTCACGAACAGGCGCACCACATGGCTTCCTATAAAGCCTGCGCCACCGGTAATAACAATATTCTTCATATATTTACAATTTGACGATTTGACTATTTCACGATTTATATGTTTCGAGGCTCTGCCAATGTGATGACCTCGAGGTCCTTGAACTCGCGGCCGTCGATGGTGAGACGTACGAGTGTGCGTTCCTTATGCCAGCCCTGGATGCCGGCGGCACCAGGATTGATGTGCAACATCCCCAGCGTTTTATCGTACTTCACCTTCAGTATGTGGCTATGTCCAGCAACGAACAACTGCGGAGGATTGGCGAAGAGCGTTGAGCGCACGCTGGCATCGTAGTTGCCGGGATAGCCGCCGATATGCTTGATGAGCACGTCGACATCCTCAACCTTGAAGCGGTTCAGTTCGCGGTACATCAGGCGCAGGTCGCCACCGTCGCAGTTGCCGCAGACGGCGCGGAACGGTCGGAAGGCCGCCAGACGCTCCGCCACCTCCACACTACCAATATCGCCGGCGTGCCATATCTCGTCACAGGGTTCAAAGTAGTGCAGGTACTTTTCATCCCAATAGCTATGAGTGTCGCTGATGATGCCGATTCTCTTCATATATAATGAGTTTTACAGAATTAATAGGCGCAATGGGTTACAGATGGAGCTTCTTTCTCACAAACTCGGCAATAAGCCTGGCTGTTTCTGCCGCGCCAATAACACCAGAGTCAATACAAAGGTCGTAACTATCAGCCTGTCCCCAATGTTTCCCCGTATAATAATTGTAATAGGAAGCACGACGACTCTCAACGTGCTGAATACGCTTGACTGCCTCTTCCTTCGACACGTTTTTCTCTTTCATAAAGAGTTCGGCGCGCACATCGATAGGAGCGGTAATAAACACATTGACCACATTAGGGAAATCGCGAAGCACATAGTCAGCACACCGCCCCACGAAGACACAGGAGCTTTCTTGGGCTGCTTTGATAATGGCATCGCTCTGGAACTTGAAGAGGCTCTCCTGCGAGAAATTATTCTGATAGAAATTGCTACTGCCTCCCCAATTGTTGCTATAAGGAAGATGGAGGAAAGAGCGCAGGAACCCTTTACGCTCATCATTCTCTTTGAAATATTCCTCAGAGAATCCACTTTCCTTGGCTGCCAGGTTCAGCAGTTCACGGTCATAATATTTTGCCTGAAACTCGTCAGCCAACAGCCTTCCGATTTCCAATCCGCCGGCACACACCTGACGTCCCACATTGATGATGACATTCTTATTCATGCTATTCATGATTGTGTCGTTTTTAGTCGTTTCAAGTACCACATCAGCAGCGGTATGGTCATTACAAATGAGCCAAAGTCGCTTGCAGGCATTGCATACCACACACCATCGAGCTGCCAGAACATCGGCAGCACATAGGCCAACGGCAGTAGCATGATGAGTTGACGCGTCAGCGATAGGAAGATGGAAATTTTCACCTTGCCTATACACTGGAAGAAATTTGTGATGACTGCCTGCGAAGCAATAATGGGGAATACCAGCATATCGAGTCTGATGCCGCGAGCCGACATTTCTATCAGCGTTGCATCAGCCGTAAAGATACGGGCAATCTGATGTGGGAAGAGCATGGCCAATGACCAGCCAACCAACAAGATAGCAGTACCCACGGCGATGGCGAGCCACAGGCAGCGCAGCATACGGTCATACTTCTCCGCACCGAAGTTATAGCCAACAATTGGTTGCATTCCCTGGGTAACACCCATGACGAACATGAAGAACACCATGACCATAGAGTTGGCTATCGAATAGGCCCCCACGGCCATATCACCGCCATAGCGCACAAACTGGTTGTTCATAAAAATGACAATGACACACGAAGTGGTCTGCATCAAGAAGGGCGACACGCCAATAGCCATGATGTTTCGCACGAGGTCAGCCTTCAACCGGAAAATGCCACGCTTCAGGTGTAATAACTCACGTTTGTCAGACAATATCCACATCTGCCAGCACAATGCCATCGTTTGCGAGGTGACGGTAGCTAACGCAGCGCCGCGAATGCCCCATCGCAGCCACCACACAAAAGCCACAACCAACAGGATGTTCATTCCCACCGTGAAGAGTGTGGCATACATAGCATGGCGCGGTTTGCCTGCGGCCCTCAAAACCGCATTCATTCCAAAATACATGTGTGTGACAATGTTACCTGCCAAGATAACCTCCATAAACTGACGGGCGTATGGCAGCGTAACATCCGATGCACCAAAGAAACGCAGGACTGGATTCAGGAAAATCATGCAAACCACCATGAAGAGGAATCCAATGATAAGATTCAAAGTCACCGTGTTACCCAGCAGGTGCTCAGCCGTTTTATAGTCACGCTGTCCAAGCTTTACAGAGATACACGTCGAGGCACCCACACCCACGGCAGCACCGAAAGCTGCACTGAGATTCATAAAAGGGAAAGTGATGCCCAAACCGGCAATGGCCTCCGGTCCAACCATCTGGCCAATCATAGCCCGGTCGATGATATTATACAGACTCGAAGCGGTCATCGCCACGATGGCCGGAAGGGCGTACTGCCACAGCAGACGGCCTACGGGCTTCTGCCCCAATTCGAGTGTTGCTTGCTTATTATCCATAACTGTGGGCAAAGGTACGCTTTTTTTTTCATACTTCCAAATTATTGCACACTCATTTGGTCGTCTCATGAAAATAGATTACCTTTGCAACATGAAAGAGAGTGAACAACACTTGACGCTATACGACCTCAACAGGCTTGTCCGCGAGGTCATCGAGTGCGAGATGCCTGACGAATACTGGGTCGAGGCTGAGTTGTCGGAGTGTCGGGAGTCCAGGGGGCACTGCTACATGGAACTTATCCAGAAGGACGAGCAGACAGCGACTCCCGTCGCCAAGGCTTCTGCCAAGTGCTGGGCGTCGAAGTGGTCTGTGGTGCGTCCTTACTTTGAGCGCACAACGGGACAGCAGCTTCGTGCCGGCATGAAAGTGTTGCTGAAGGTCTATCCCCAGTTCCACGAGGCCTACGGCTTCTCTTGGATTGTCAGCGATATCGATCCGACCTACACCCTCGGCGACATGGCCCGCAAGCGTCAGGAAATCATCCGTCAGTTAAAAGAAGAAGGTGTCTTCGACCTCCAACATGAGTTGAAGCTTCCCCTGTTTTGCCAGCGCATCGCCGTCATCAGCAGCGAGACCGCCGCGGGCTACGGCGATTTCTGCCACCAGCTGGCCAACAATCCCTACGGCTTTCGGTTCGAGCCCCATCTATTCCCCGCCATCATGCAGGGCGAGGGCGTAGAACAGAGCATCATCGCTGCCCTGAATCAGATATTCCTGATGGGAACTGAGAACGGAGAACGGAGAACGGAGAACGGAGAACGGAGAACTGAGAGGTATGATTACCCTGCTGCGGAATCTTCTCGCCCTGAGACTAATCATACCTCTCAGTTCTCAGTTCTCAATTCTCAGTTCGACTGCGTCGTCATCATCCGTGGTGGTGGTGCCACGAGCGACATGTCGGGCTTCGACACCCTCGCCCTTGCCGAGAACGTGGCCAACTTCCCCATCCCCATCATCACCGGCATCGGTCACGAACGCGACGAAAGCATCCTCGACATGGTGAGCCACACCCGTGTAAAAACGCCGACGGCCGCTGCCGCCTTCCTCATTGCCCACCTCAAGGAAGTGCTCGATGTCATCAGCGATACCGAGCACCGGATGGCGAATAGCGTGCTAAGCCGCATGGAGAAAGAGCAACTGAAGATCAGCCGCTTCACGGAGACCATCCCCCTGCTCGTCCAGCGGCGGTTGACCCACGAACGACACCGCCTGGAACTGATAGAGGAGAAGGTCAAGAATCTTGACCCGATGCTACTGCTCAGCCGCGGCTATAGCATCACGCTCTTCAACGGCAAGGCTGTTCGTCGGGCTGACCAGCTGAAGGAAGGCGACGAGATAGAGACACGACTGGAAAAAGGAACCATCAAATCAATTATCCGATGAAAGAAACGAAATACGAAACCGCTTTTGAAGAGCTGCAGACCATCGTCCGCCAGATGGAGGACAACGAGCTTGACATCGACCAATTGTCAGAGAAGTTGAAACGAGCCCGCGAGCTCATCACCGTGTGCAAGACCAAGCTGACCAAGACCGACGAGGAAATCAAGAAAATATTAGGCGAATAGCTATTTTTCTGTCAAATTATTGCTGATTCCAACAAAATTGCGTACTTTTGCAAGCAATTTAGAATTTTAAAGCATAGAAAGCAATGAAAAACTTAGATTGGGCAAACCTTTCGTTCGGTTACATGAAGACCGACTACAATGTCCGCTGCTACTATCGCGACGGCAAATGGGGCGAGATTGAGGTCTCGTCCGACGAGTATCTGAATCTGCACATGGCCGCCACCTGTCTGCACTATGGTCAGGAGGCTTTCGAGGGCCTGAAGGCTTACCGCTGTCCCGACGGCAAGGTACGTATCTTCCGTGTCGATGAGAACGCCGCCCGTCTGCAGTCGACCTGCCGCGGCATCATGATGCCCGAGGTCAGCACAGAGCTGTTCACAGAGATGGTGAAGAAGGTGGTCCGCCTCAACCAGGAGTGGATTCCCAC
>Ga0247610_10006592_pt1 | contig 12055 bp, 12 predicted proteins | sample 174DNAGHGhighgp2_FD_193483 | JGI IMG/M metagenome (GOLD analysis project Ga0247610, IMG submission 193483) | Sheep rumen microbial communities from Palmerston North, Manawatu-Wanganui, New Zealand - 1742 DNA GHGhigh gp2 | ecosystem: Host-associated > Mammals > Digestive system > Stomach > Rumen...
CCCCATTTATGTATTTCTTTGTTTTTAGTTTCATCTTCACCTAGTACTACAGATTCATGAGGAATGTTAGGAACTGAAAGTAAAACGTCTTTTAATTTAATTTCTAGTTCCTCAGCTTGTTTTTGTAGTTTATCAATTTTAGCTTTTGCTTGTTTAACAAGCTTTTGCTTGTCAGCAACTAATTTTTTATTTCCTTCAGCAATTGCTTTTGAAATTTCTTTGGTTTTTTGATTCCTTTTAGAGTTTAAATCTTGAATTTCAGTTACAACTTTACGGTATAAAGTGTCAATTTCTTTAAAACGATCAAGTTGTTCATACTTTTTGCAACGTGTTCTTACTTTTTTGCAAACAGTTTCGAAATCATCTCTTAGTTTTTTTATGTCTAACATATGATGCCTTTCATAATATTCTTTAAAAATTTATTTATATTATATTTTTATTATAATAAAATTATTAACTTCATTAAAGTGGGCACAAACAATAGCATTAGTGAAAGGGCATGCAAAAATATGAATTTAACCATCATTTATCACTTAAATAAATTTTCCAAAACTTTACCAGATTCTTTTAAGAGTTTAATCAACCAAAGTTCTGATGATTTTGAACTGATATTAGTTGCTGATGATACATCAAAAGCAGTTCAAAATCATTTTGCTCAATTTGATTTAAATAAAGCATTTAAGAAAATTAGATACATTAAAATTGCTCAAAAGCTAGGACACTCTTATTGCAATAATCTAGCAATGAAATATGTTGAGACTCCTTATGTTTACTTTTCAAGTAACAATGTTATTTACAACAAAGACTTTGTTAAAACCATCAATGAAACAGTTGAAAAAGAAAACTTTGATGTTATTTTGTTTAATACAAAAGATAAATCTAAATTTTCACCAAATGTTCATACAGAAGAAAGTGAAGTTATCATTGACAATTTATATGTAGTAGCTTTAGGTACAACTACTGATAAGGTTATTAGTACTAAATTGTTAACAAAAAACAATATAATGTTTGAGAATTTTCATCATTATACTTCACTTTACACTTTAAAAGTTTGTAAGTACATGAAAAAGATTAAGAATATTGACAAACAACTTTTACAAGTTTTTCCACAAAGCACTATCAACTATAATATTTATGATATTATAAACCAAAATAATCATATTTTAGCTGATCGTAATTCAAAGTTTTATAAAGCGAATAAAGATGATATAGATTACATTGTTATAAGAAATTGTTTATATACATTCTTAGCAAGATTTTCTGTGGAAAATAAATGACAAAAGAATAATGAATTTAAACGAGCAGTTAATTATGCTAAAGATTGGTTAAAATTGTGTCTACCTGATTGGCGTAACAATAAAATTTTAAATTCACCAAACAACTTAGATAATCGTAAAGTTATTAATTACTTATCTCATTACCATAAGACGTTTGGTAGTGTACTTGATGAATTAAAGAAATTTGTTAAAAAATAGGGAGAATATGAATACTGACATTAACAAGAGCAGAGAAAAAACCGAAAGAGCTAGATATAATCTAGCCCCTGCATCTCATAGAATTTTTGCAAGAATTCTTGATTATATTTTAATGTCACTTTTAAGTTTAGGACTAGCTGGGATAATTTTCTTGACTGATCCGAATTTTAAAGGAACAATTTCAGGGTTTCAAGTATCTGAACCATTCCGTTATTTTCTTTTTGGAATAATTGTATTAGTTGTTTTCTTTTCTTACTTTGTTGTCTTACCTTATTTTTGAAAAGGTCAAACATTAGGCTTAAAATCGTTTAAACTTTTAATATTTAATGTTATTTTTTCACATTTTTTTGCGAATTTGATAAAACGAGAAATTTTTGTTTGAATGATGACTGTTTTGGTTAATCTAATTTTATCAATTACCATTTACATTGTTGGATCTACAAACGGTTATGAAGCAGCAAGTGCTATTATTACCCAGATGTACACATATAATGCTGGTAGTGATTACTTCATATATGCAGTTGTCTTTACAAGCTTATATGTGATTACAGCATTCATTCTAGTCTTTGTTTTATTTTCTGTTGCATTTAATTCAAAAAGACAAACTATCATTGATAGAATTAGTAACACAGTTACTATCAAGATGATTGATGTTATTGGTAGTGATAAACAAAATGATAATAAAAACAAAAAGTTAAGAAAAGCTTCAACAAGAAACTTTAACTTACCAGGTGGGATTATTGATAATCCAAACGAAGAAATTTCAGCCGAAGAATAATCATGGATCTAACATCTTTAAAATTAAATCCACAACAAATAAAAGCTGTGGAATCAGTTAATGGACCAGTTTTAGTAGTTGCTGGTGCAGGCAGTGGTAAGACACGAGTGTTAACAACTCGTGTAGCCTATCTTATTAATCAGATTGGTTGTCCAGATAATTCAATCTTAGCAATTACTTTTACCAATGCTGCTTGTTTGGAAATGAAAAATCGAGTAATGAGTTTATTAAACCGTTATTCAAATGTAAATATTTTGACTTATCATTCATTATGTTTAAAAATCTTACGCAGTGAAATTCAATATTTAGGCGGAAGTAATGATTTTCGCATTATCGATGAAGAAGAACAAAATGCATTAGTTAATTCAATTTATAAAGAATGAAGATTAAGAGATGATTTTGCTAAAAGATGTAAACCAAGGTTAATGCTTGACTACATCAACCAATATCAAACTTATAATGCTGAGTTTAGTGATGATTTATGATCTTTACAAGTTTGTTCTTTACCAAGTGTTAATGACATGATAAAACGTCATTTACTATTCAGTACAGATGAAAAATATGTAGAAGGTATTTACAACGAATATCAAAAACAAAAACAAAAAAACAATTGACTAGATTTTAGTGATTTAATTTTTAGTGTTTACAAATTATTTCGTAAATTCCCTGATGTTGCAAAACGTTGATCAAAAAAATTTCAATACATTTTAGTTGATGAGTTCCAAGACACTGATAAATATCAATTTGCAATTCTTTGCAAACTAGTGAATCAACAGCAAAATGTCTTTGCAGTTGGTGATCCTGATCAAACTATTTATGAATGACGTGGAGCTTTTAGCAACATCTTCAGTACTTACATTAAATCATTTAATAACACCCAAACAATTATTTTAGATACTAACTATCGTTCAACACAAAGTATTCTAGATGTTGCTAATTCTTTAATTAAACACAACCATGCTCGAATTGACAAGACATTAGTGACCACTAATGGCAGTGGAATTAAACCCACTTATTACTGTGGTGATTCACAGCATGAAGAAGGTAAATTTATTGCTAATAAAATCAAAGAACTTCATGATAAAGAAAACATTGCTTACAAAGATATGGCAGTTTTGTATCGAAGCAATTATTTATCAAAATTCATTGAAGATGCTTTAATCAATACAAGCATTCCATATTACATCTATGGTGGGGTTAAATTCTACCAAAGAAAAGAAATTAAAGATATCTTAGCTTATTTAAGATTAGTAAGCCACTTCGATGATGAATTATCAATCTTAAGAGTAATAAATGTTCCATCAAGAAAAATCGGTGAAACCACACTTGACAAGATTAGACGATATGCATGAATAAAATGTATTGATTTTGTTAATGCTCTAAAAACAACAAAATCTGATGACCGAGAAATTACTTGAGATGACCAATTAATTTATAGATTCATCAACTTAATTAATGAGATTAAAAATCAAACAAAAGGGTGTTTGATTTCTGAAACGGTTGACAAAATTATTAAACTCACTAAGTATGAAGAATACTTGAATAGTTTTGAAACTGCTGAAGAAGCTGACAATAGAATGGATAATATTAATGAACTGATAAGTTCAATTAAAGAATTTGAATCAAATAATCAAGAAGCATCAATTGATGAATTTATTCAATCAATTGCTCTTTATACTGATTCAAGTAGCAATGATGTAAAAAATAAAGAAGAACATGATAATGTTTCATTAATGACTGTTCATTTTGCAAAAGGAACAGAATACAAGGTTATTTTCTTAGCAGGGTTATATGAAGGTGTATTCCCAAATGCAAAGGCTGGAACTGAACGTATTGAAGAAGAGAGAAGAATTGCTTTTGTTGGAATAACAAGAGCAAGAGAGCATTTATTCATATCTTCAAATACCGGAAAAACTTTTATGGGAGAAAATTATCCAAGTTCATTCATTATGGAAATGGGTAAACAGAATTTACAAAAAATCGCTAGTTATTTTACAGCTACAAGTGGTGCAGATTTAGAATGATATGATTCTAAACATCCAACAAACTATAGAGATATGTATGTACAAAAAGATGTTAATTATAGTATTGGTGATACTGTAGTTCACACTATATTTGGTGCTGGTATAATTATTGAAATTCAAGGTGGAATACTTAGCATTATGTTTAAAAAACCTTATGGTCTTAAACAAATAATTGCCGCACATAAATCATTAAAAAGGCTAAGAAATTAATATAATTTAAGAAAATGAAAATCTTATTCATTGGTGATATATTTGCAAAGCAAGGAAGAAAGGCAATTAATGCTCTACTTCCTGCTTTAGTCAAAAAACACAAAGTTGATTTTGTAATTGTTAATGCTGAAAACTGTACTCACGGTAGAAGTTTAAACATTCGTCATTATTTATTCTTAAAATCAATTGGTGTTAATTTTTTTACTTTTGGTAATCACACCTGAGATAATGAACAAATCTATGATATTTTAAAAAATGACGACACCATAAGACCGTTGAATATTAAATCCAATTTATACCAAGCTAAAGTTGGTGAAGGATCAAGAGTTATTAAAATTAAAAATAAAAAAATTAGAATTACTAACTTATTAGGTCTTTCTGCCGCTTGCAAAAATATGCAAACTAACCCATTTTTATTACTTGATGAAAAATTAAACGATTGAAAAGGTAAACAGGATATTCATATTATTGATTTTCATGCTAATTCAACAAGTGAAAAAAATGCGATGTTAGCAGCATATAATAGCAAAGTTAGTGCAATTTTAGGTACACACTCGCATGTCCAAACAGCCGATGCAAGAATTTATAATAATACTGCATACATTACTGATGTTGGTATGACTGGTCCTAGCAATGGTATCATTGGTGCACAACCAAAAACAATTTTGCAAATGTATCGCGGAGAAGTTTTGCACTTTAAATTAGATCCAGATAAAAGTTCTTATCAATTAAATGCTGTTTTATTGACTTTTGATAATAAAACAAACAAACCAAAGTCAATTAAAAGAATTTATTTAATTCAAGAACAAAATTAAGGGGTTTAGTTCAATGGTAGAATAAAGGTCTCCAAAACCTCTGACGTGGGTTCAATTCCTACAACCCCTGCCATAAAACTTAAAATTAATTTTAAAATAATATAAGCTTATGAAAATATTTATTTTAGGTAACGGTTTTGATTTATCATGTGGTTGGAAATCGCGTTTTTCTGATTATTTTCAGGATGAATATGAAAAGACCGATTATTCGAATAACAAAAATTTTCAAGAATGATTTAATGAAATATTAGATGACGTTAAGAAATATTTTAAAAAAGAAAAATTCTTTTTCTGTTTATTTTCTTATCTAGTAGAACCATTTTTATCACACAAAGAATGAAAAAAACCTTGACCTGAAGATATTAAGCAATTTATTAATTCAGATACGATATTTCAAATATTTTGTCTGATGTTTGAAATTTCAAACAGCTTATCAAATGATAATGACAACAAATTTGAAATAGAAAAATTAAATTGATTTGATGTTGAGAATGATTTAAAGTATTTCAGTACATTAAATAACAATAACGAATTATCACTTCATAAAGTATTGATTTCCAAAATTGTTCTAAGTATTGAGAGCATGATGACTTATTTAGAAAAATGTGGAAATAAAAATTGTCAATGCTATGATAATTGTGAATGATTATTAAGAGATTTCTTTGGAAATGAATTATTTAAAAATAATTTAAAAAATTTATTGATTAATTGGATAAGCGAATATCAAGAAAATTTTAATGTTTTTTTATGAAATCAACAACAACGGCCAAATTCAGTAGTTTCATATCCAAATCTTTCATATCGACAAGCACAAAAATATAACAATTTATTTGAATATGTAGACAATATAAAAGATGGCGAAACGATTAAAATTGTAAATTTTAATTATACTTATCAATATTTTCACAAAAGCATAGCGGATGATAAAAATCAAATATTAATCAATAACTTATTGGAAAAAAAAGAAAATTACATAACACATAATAAACACTTAAATTTTCTTCCTATAAGCTACATTCATGGTGAAGCTGTAGGTAACCGACATAATGATAATAGTATACCTAGATGTATTATTGGTTTTAACAACTTAGAGCCAAGTAATAAAAGTCTTGTTGAATTAACAAAATCATTTAAAATAAATTCATATAGGTCGCATTTAAACATGAATATGTTTCCTGATAAATATTATCAATTAGATTTACCAGATTTAAGCGAAAATGAACATTTGGATATTGTGTTTTTTGGTCATTCTCTTGGTGAAAATGATTGATTGTATTTTAAAGAAATATTTAATAAATATAATTTAAAAAATAATGCAAATTTTAAAATATATTTTCTTTTTAATAAGCAAATATTTTGTAATGATAAAAAACAAAATGAAATGCACAAAAAAATCAAGGAATTGTTTGATTGATATTTAGATATACCATCATCAGACTTATGACGTAGCGAATATGTGCATGTTCTTTTTTGCTGCGTTTAGACAGTTCTTATCTAATAAAATTTGTAAAAAAATTTTAAATGCATCAAAAAATATATATGCTATAATGACTATACATAATGGCACATTCAATAAAACAAGCAGTTAAAAACAAAAATGACGAGTTATTTACTCCAAAAATTTTAGTTGAATCTATATATATATATATATAGCAAAACTTATTAAAAAACTCACTAAAAAATTAAAACGAAAACCAATAATTTGATTACCTTTCGATACTGAACAAAGTGAATTTGCATATTTTTGTAGAAAGCATAATTTTAAATATGTTTGTTCTCATAAATGGGATGGAAAAGATTTTTTTAAATGAGAACCTAAGGCATGAGATATTGCTTTAAGTAATCCACCATTTTCAAGAAAATTAGATGTTTTTAAAAGATTAAATTCATTTAAAAAACCTTGAGCAATGATTATGAATATAATGGCACTTAATTATCAATGTATTTGTAATTATTTTGCTGATAATAAATGCCAATTATTAATCGTTGATAAAAGGGTCTCATTTGACGGACATCCATCAAGTTTTAATTCATCATTTGTTTGTTCTAATGGGTTTTTACCAGAGGATTTAATTTTTATACACATAAAACACAATAATGTAAGAAATAACTATGTCCCTAGTAGGATGTACAAGGTTAGCAGGAGAAAAATATAACATATGTCAAATAGTAAGAAAATGTCACAAATTCAACAGAAATTGGGTGGTGGAAAAGAATTGACAAAAATTTCTAATAAAATGGATAAGTTAATTTATAAATTAGTATCAGATTTAAAATCTAAATTAGAAAAAGAATTTAAGGTTAATATTTTGCATGAAAAAGATATAAAATTAAAATATGTTGTTGAAAAATTAAGAAAAAATTTTCCGAAAGAAAATTGAAATTACAAATTTGACAAATCATCAATGAGACCTGATGGTGGTATATTATTTATCATTGATAGAGAAAAAAACAAATATCCAATTTTAATTGCAGAACAAAAAAAACAAGGTACTAACGATGAAATTATAGCAACAAAAGGAAGAAAACAGGCTTCAGGTAATGCAATTGAACGTATGGGAAAAAATGTAATAGGTTTTAGAACTTGATTGAAAAATGAGTCTATTTTTCCATATGTCTGTTTTGGATATGGTTGAGATTTTAATGAAAAATCATCAATTATCGATCGTATAATCACCATAGCAGAATTTGGCAAATTAAATGAAACCAATCTGTACAATACAGAATTTACAAAAAGAGGAAGCTTTTATTTTAAAGAACATCCATTAAATAAAAATGAAATATTTAATATTATGTATGATATTGCAAAAAGAAGTATTCAATATTATTTTTCAAAATATTCTGATAAAATTTTTGTCATTAAATATATTGGAAGCGATTAATATATAATATGTATAACATGAGTAAGAACAATAAAGTTGTTAAGTATAAAGTAATTAATACCAATATAGACAAGAAATTTATTGGCAAAGATTTGGATTTACAAAAAGTTAAAGCAAAAGGTGGCCCTGGTGGTGACGGAGGAAGAAAACCAGCTTCTAAGAATAGAATGACTTTAGATAAATTAGCTAAGATTGTTACTGATGGATTTGAGAGACAAGAGAAATTCAATACACGAATGGAAAAAGAAGTTTCAAATCTAAGAAGTGATTTGAATAGAATAGTTAAATTAAATAATTTAAAACATTAAAGTAGTAATATTTAATATAGAGTGTATCCTAATGGATACATTTTTATTTATGCATACTATTTATGGCACATTCAATAAAACAAGCAGTTAAAAATAAAAATGATGAATTATTTACTACAAAAATTTTAGTTGAGTCTATATATAAACTTGTTAAAAAATTAACTGAGAATAAAATTGAAGTTGTTGTTCTATCCAATGCTGGTGAATGTTGAGGTTTTTAAAATGAAGACTACATAAAAGCCAAAGCAAAAATTGTTCAAAAACTTAATGAAGTAGTAATGGAAGATGTTAGCATCATTTCTCTGTTGATTTTCCTGAAAATAAAAAGATTTTTAAATACTTAACTCCAAGATTGGTAACTATATCTTTAATATTTGCTTTTACCATGTTTTACTTCCTTATGAATTAAACAATAAAGAATTTAAAAAACTTGATATTCTTTTGTTTTCATTACTTTCATTAGTTTTTAATCTCAAAATAGGAATCCCTGATTTACTTAATATAGAATTCTTTTTAGAATCTCTTTCTTTTTGCTTTTTCTGCTGTTCATGGAATGAAACGCCATCCACTTCTATTACACAGACAGGTTTCCTGCTCATTTTATTATAAATCAAAAAATCCGCATGAGCATTTGGATTCATGCAGAACTTATATTCTTCATTTGTCAAATCGTGATTATTATTTTTAATAAAATCTCTAAGTGATACATGCATCCTAAACCATAGGCTTTTATATTTTGATTCATTTAAAATATCCTTTAACAATTCTTTTGTTAAATTTTCAGTATCAAAATCCTTTGAATGGTGTGTCTTTCTAAATTTATTTAATTGTTCTTCATAATCACTATAAAGAATATCATAAATTGATTTAATATTGCCTTCATCAACTTTGCCAAAATCTTGGTTATAAGAAATATAATTAATTAAATCTGATAATACTCCCGTTTTTGAGTTTGCCACTTTATCTGATGTTACTAATATAAATCTATCTACTGCTCTTGATACTGCAACATTAATTAAATTATCATTACCTACAAAGTCATTAACATCATTTACAACTGAAGAGAATATTATTGTCTTTTTTTCTCTTCCTTGAAATTTATGAATTGTGCTGGATTCAACTTTTTATCTCTAAATTTTTTTTGAATTAATTCGGCTTGGTATATATATGGAGTTATCACTCCTATATCATCCATTTTTTCAGTATTTATCAAGATTTCAATCTCATCAATTTCTCTTTGATTATATTGACCGGTTCCTGTTGTATTTTTTCTAGCAAAATTACCAGCGACAGTTTTTACAACTTTCATACTAGTTATATTGTCTTTGCTTTTTGTATAAACTATCAATTCATCATCATAAAATTCTTTATTGCAGAAATTAATTATCTCGGGTGCACATCTATAGTGTTCTTTAAGCATTTGTTTGGGAATTCTATCTCTGTACAAGGACAATAGACTGCTCATTATGCTATTACCATAATAGCTATAAGCATTAGATACATTAAATTCTTTTAATAACACTTTATTACGTTCATCAAATGTGAAGTCATCAATCTGTGGTAATTGCCTAATATCACCAACAACAACTATATTTTTAGCTATTCTCATAGATAAAATTGCACTAGCCATATTTACTTGAGATGATTCATCGACGATGAGATAATCAAATAAATAGCCTCTTTGAGAACATTTAGCTAGTGTATATGTTGAGCTCAAAATAACAGGATAATCCTTAACAAAATCAGAAAAGTTTCTCTTGTAATTTGATCTATCATAATTACTTCTATTTGCATTGGAATATAGTTCTATTAACTTATTTTTAAAATACTTATTAGATAAATCTCTAAATGCATTAGTTTTATCATCTAAAGATTCACCATTCATATATTTATTTATTTTTTCAATATTTCTTTTGATTTTATTCTTTTTAGCTAAGTAATAAAGATTTTGGAGCAATACAATACATTTTTCTTTGTCAAATTTAAAGAATTTACCTTTGATTCTAAGTTTTCATTTGATAACTAATCTGTCCCAAAATTCAACCTTTTCTTTTTCTTTAATTCTAACAATTGCCTCCTGTACTTGACTAGGAGAAACATCTAAATTCTTAAATTTAAAATCATTAAAATTAAATGAACTATTATCTGTTAAAAAATACTTATACTCTAAATCAACAGCATCTAATAAACTATATAATTTCTTCTTCTGATTTTCTTTTTCGAAATATGCAGGTAGTTCCAAATACAAATTATTTAACTTGTGGATATCAACATTTTCTTTTTCCATTTTCGAAATACTAGAATCATATTCCTCAAAAAACTTATCAACATTATCTGCGTTTCCTAAACGAGCACAAATAAATGAATAACCATATTTTTCTAGTTTTTCAAAAACATTATCTATGGCTGAATTATTGTTAGATACAACAGCAATTGATTTACCCCTAATAACAGCATTACTTATTATATTTAAAATTGTTTGAGTTTTGCCTGTTCCTGGATGGCCTTCAATAATTGATATTCTATTTTCAAATGCCATTTTAAGCGCTTTTGATTGGCTCATATTTAATCCAAATGGACAAACTACTGGCATTTCAAATTTATCTTTATTCTGTGCTAGTTCCCTTTTTAAATATAGAAGTAAAACACTATCACCATTTACATAACTAATATCATCAAATTGTGAAAGCATAAACCGGTCTTCTTCAGTTTTGGTAGTTTCTTTTACAACTCTTCTATAATATGCCATTACACCAGAAGCCTTTTCATCTTCTTTTAACGTATCTTTGACAATTCTTATTTCATTTGGGAATGCCACGCAAGTATAGCCATTATTATAAAAGATTTTATATACTTGGCTATTAAACAATAATAATTTTTTTACATCATAACATGGTGATTCTTTATAATAAAGCTCTGCAAACTCTACTTCTTTAGGATTATCAAATATTCTCATCTTCTGATAAGATACGTGATAAAAATCATCAGAACTCTTAAATTTAACACTCCATGCATTATTATCTTCGCTAAAGCACACTACATTTTAGTAGCGTTATATCATTGCTCATTTTTTGAAGAATAATGATATATTAAAAACTCTGATTCATTCATCAAATCACCTCTTAACTTTTTTTATTGCAGTTTACTCGTTTATTTGACCTTTCTTATAGAATTTGGGTTAAATCCTAAAAATTAAATACTTTTATTTATTAGAATTATTACAATTTGTGCTATGTTGCTTTATAATTCTATAGCAATTTCAAATTATTTTTAGAACAAAAGTCTTTGTTCTTTTTGTCTCATACAGAAGCTTGAACTTCTCCAATATGTCCTTTCTGTAAGATATACAAACACAATCTTGATTGACCAATTCCACCACCAATAGTTAGTGGTAATTTTTTATTAATTATTAGTTTATGATAATCAAATTTTAATCTGTTAGTTTTATTTGCTATCTTTAATTGGTATTTCATACTCTTATCATCAACTCTTATACCCATGGATGATAATTCAATACAATGTTTTAAAACTTTGTCATAAACTAGTAAATCACCATTTAGTTT
>Ga0247610_10006593_pt1 | contig 12054 bp, 16 predicted proteins | sample 174DNAGHGhighgp2_FD_193483 | JGI IMG/M metagenome (GOLD analysis project Ga0247610, IMG submission 193483) | Sheep rumen microbial communities from Palmerston North, Manawatu-Wanganui, New Zealand - 1742 DNA GHGhigh gp2 | ecosystem: Host-associated > Mammals > Digestive system > Stomach > Rumen...
GCAATGGGATAACAATCTTGTTGAATATCTTAACTCATTAAAGAAACCATACATTCTGTGTGGTGATATGAATGTATGCTCCACTGAACTTGATTATTGGGGCAACTATGAGAAGGCAATTGATACATGCGCAGGACTTATGCAATTTGAGATTGACGGATTCGCAAGAATTGTTAATGAGTGCAATGTTATTGATACTTATAGACACATACATAAAGATAAGAAAGAATTTAGTTGGTTAAGTCCATTAACACGAAACAAGACTCACGGATGGCGACTTGATTATTTTCTTGTATCAGAACAGTTAATTAATGAAGTACAAGATTCATGTGTTCACGAGAACTGGCAAAAAAATGATCATATGCCAATTGAATTAGAAATAAATATTGAATAATAAATAAGATAAATTATGAATACAATAGATGTTAAACAGATTGATTATGTTCCTGGTGACCAATGGAAGACGAAGAAGGATTATATAAAGAATATGAATTTGTTCATTAAGATATTATATTATTTATGGATCATAGTATTATATAAGAAATTACCCGTTGAACAACAAGGACATCTTGTAAATAACGAAAAATTTTTACAGACTATTAAGGGTTCAACATACTCAACATATTGGCACTGGAATTGGTGGAACCCAATCACATATATAATAATCATTTTATTTACATTATTTATGTTATTCTTTAATATTATATTAAGTCTTATTCAAACATTAAAAATTACGAGTATTATAAAAGTTGAAATTAAAGAATAGCTATTAGAACAATAGTTAAAAAAATATAAAAGATTAAATTTTTTCATATTAATTTATATATTATTATTGTAACAAAAACAAATAATATAAACTATTATGGCTGATAACCTCGACAATATTTTCACAGATGAAATGCTTTCTTCCCAAGAATTTATTGACGAGGTAAGTTCAGTATTATCAGATGTTACTGGGTATCAATCATCACCTAAGAAAACAGAGGAGACAATTGAGCCTGAAAAGGATGAAGATCCTTTAGAAGAAGTAATAAGAAAAGAAAAGGTAGAAACAATAAAGGTTGAAAAAAAGCTTAATACAGAATTAAGCAATGAAGAAAAACAAAAAATATTACGAAAGCCAAGAACAAAGGCATCCATATCAATAGATGACAATAATGATATCTTCTGTAAGAGTTGGGGTAACTATTATATAGAAGGCGGGGAATTTTATGAAGAGAGTGTATTGATGATTAATGAATATCTTGAGGAATGTAACAAACCTGTGAAGGAACGTGATTTCAGTAAATTTAATGTCGGTAAAAGAAATGTGGTAGAAAAATTTATGGATATGAATCTGCATAGAGGAAAAATCAGTATTAATGATTTTCTACAAGATGTGATATAAATATTTATTTTGTAATTAAAATTGTAATAAAAATATTTTTAATATATTTATATCATAATGTTTCAATGAAAAGTTTGCAAGAACATATTTCAACTGATGTCAACGAACATATTGGACATAGAATATTTGCCAAGCAAGATAGGTTCAAAATGTTCGATTACATCAGGAAAAAAATTAACAATGATGATATATTTATTGAAATGATATGCAGATCATTAGTAGACAGTAATGCTTTTACAGATGTTATGTATGATATTGCAGATAATCAACATATAAATATTCCTAATAGTTTTTAATAATATGAAAAGTTTAGTACAGTACATCTTGGAACGTATCAAACCGCTTCCTAAGTCAACCACAGGGCTTATTGTATTTGATATAGATGATACAATTCTTAAAGTTGATACTGATATTATGAAGGTGTACAAGAAAGTTCCTGGCAAGCCAGAGCAAGTATTAACAACAGAAGAGTTTGCAAAAGATCCTGATGCTGCAGATGTTGAAAAGAAAGAGAAGTGGTTTGATTTCCGAGACTTTCAAGATCCTATAAAGGTATATCAAAGTATCATCTCAGGGACGCCACTTATCAAGAATTTACGTATCATGGATGACTATATAGAAGCAGGTTATGATTTCTGTTTCTTAACTGCAAGAGGCTGTGAAGAAACTATTAAGACTGCTCTTGATGAATTCCTAATGGTTCGTAATCGTCAGAATAAGACCTTACGTAAGCTTGGCGATACATTTAAGAAAACACTCAGTCATGCTATCAACGATATGACAAAGAAATATCCAGGAAGAAGCGATGCAGAGAAGAAGGCAAATGTGCTTAAATATCTCAGCAAGAAATATGATAGAATAGTATTTGTTGATGATGACAAGAAGAATGTACGAGCAGCACGTGATCTTAACATACATAATCTTAAGGTCATCAAGGCATGGGAAGATTGATAATTGATAAAAGATAAAAAAATTACAATATATTTATATGAAAAATTTAACTGAATTTTTAAACAACGAAAATAATGAAATAGATGAAGCACGTATATCATGGATGAATGTGCATGATGCAGTTTTAACTGTGTTAAGAAAATATGATGATAAGTTTGGAGTTCCTCAGGATGTAAAAGATTATTGTCAAAAGGTTAGAGAAGCATTAAGAAGCATTAAATAAAATTAAATAAATGAAAAGTTTAGTAAAGTATATTGACGAACGTCAAGACATCCGTTTAAACGGATATATATCTGAAGCACAGAAACAATTTGTAGATCCTGACACTGGAGAAGTAGTAATGGTTGACGTGCAAGAGATTGATGCGGAACGTGAGGCAGAGATCCAAGCAAAGGCTGCCGAAAATGCTCGTAAGTTTGATGCTTCATGTAAGAAGGAACGTGAGTTATTAAAACAACTTGAAAAGGTTGAGAATGAACAGTGGCAGTATCAAGAAGAACTTGCTGACCTTCGTAGGGAATACCGCAGCTTACACATGGATATGGAGGATGAACTTGGTCAACTTTATTCTGCTGGTAATGAAGCAGAGGCTGAACAGAAGGCACAGGAATATGGTGAGCGCTTTAATGAGATAGAGGACCGCGTTGATGTACTCAAGAAAAAGATTGAGGATCTACAACCAAGGATTGATGATCTGAGAAATCAACGTAATAAAGTTTGGGACTGGGTAAGTTAAGAAATAAATAAAATAAATAAGTTAAAAAATAAATAAAATAAATATTATAAATATGAAAAGCTTAGTTGAGTATATTAACGAAGGATTATTATCTGGTGTTAAGAACAAGATAGCAACATTCCTTATTAAAGGAATAGATAAATTAGCATTAACACAAGTTCCGTCTGACGCAACTCGTCAAATCAATATGAAAATTGACAGCATGAGCGATGAAATCATTAATGCTTATTATGCTCAGTATGATACCGATAAGAAAAATTCAAAAGATGATCTTAAAAAAATCATGACAAATATGATGTTAGAAATGAGATTTGGAAAAGGCAAATCAGCAATTGATTTATATAATATGATTTGGCTTGGTTATTTCTTTTCTAAACAAGGTCGTAAAGATTATGAAGATTGTAAAAAGAATGCTAATGAAATATTTACAACTGATATGATGTTAGGTGTAAATTTTGGCAATTGGCTACAAAGTGAAGCATTTGATGGTTTTAAGGAAATGGTAATAGATCTATGTATAACTGCAATGGCAAAATATTCTGGTATTGATGTAAAAAATAATACAAATAAATATTTAAAACAAATTCATACTACTAAATAAGTATAAAAAAAACTTAACAAAATATATAAGTCTAATGAATGAACTTGATACTACGGTATTGAGTTCATTTTGTATTTTTATTTATATAATTTATATTATGTAATAATTTATGATATCTTTAAGAGATTACGCAATTGAGAAATTATTTATTAAAGAAAGTATAAATCCAACTTTACATAAATCAGGAATAAATATTTCAAAATATTTTGATTTATTTAAACAATATGTAGAAAAACATAATATTAAAATATTAAGAACAAAAGATATAGCTGATGAATATGCAAACAGATTAGGTAAATATATATCATTTAACAAAGAAGATTTAACATCAGCATTATTTATAATAAAGGATGGAACAAAAAAATCAGGTATTGTTCTTAATGGTGCAGTTATTGATTGTTTTGATGATGATAGATTAAATAATTATTCATTAGTTAGAAAGGACCTAAAACATTATGATTTAATACTTCCTGAAAATGTTATAATAAGGGATATTTATGTGTCACACAAAAACAAATTGGAAGGATTATTAAAAATTTGGCCTAAAGAATGGGATAATATTATTATACATAATACAGATAAAAAAGAATATGAAGTATATCCAGATTTTGGTAAACAAGGAGCATATTTAATTAAAAAAGAAAATTTAATTAATTATAAAAAAATAATTTCTGAAACATTGAAAAACGAAGTAAATGAAGATGATATTGTATATAAAATTTTTAATAGCAATAATCCATTTACTTTTATGGAAGAAATTGATAAAAATGGTTCTCCAGAAGAAAAATTAAAATTAAAACAAAATTTAGCAAATGTATTATCAGAACCATTATCAATATTAGCAGTATTAAATAATCAGGATGGTGTTAGAGCAGATATGTTAAAAGGATTAACAATAAACGGCAAAACAATTAATGATAATAATGTTCATATTAGCAGTATTGCTGTACCTCTTAAACAAAACTTTCCTTTAGCTGATTTTTTTGTTCAATTTGAAACTAACGATGGGGGAGAATCAGGATTACCTGTAAGCGTTAAATCAGGACATAAAAATTCAGAACACGGTCATGCCACAACATTTATATCATGTTTATCAAAAGATGATGATGTGCAGGTATATAATAACGTTCCAAAATATAATAAGAATATTGAAAAATATAATATGTTTATGAAAGAATATTTAAATTATATTAAGAGAAATGAACGTGGGCCAATAATAAAAAATAATTTATTAACAAAATCCGTAATTGATGATATACAAAATTTTGTTTTATCATGTTTAAAATATACACATAAGAAAAACGATAAAAAAGAAAATAGAAGACAAAATGTTAAAGGCATTGTTAAAAATATGTTATATGATACATATGAATATATGATTAATGTTATTGATGATCCTGAAATGAAACAAGAATATAAACAATTATGTGATTGTGAAAATTTCATTGAAAAAATGATAATCAATATATTAAGATTATCTGATAATGCATTAAATAAATTAAAATATTTAATTGGAAAAAATGAAAAGTGCCACAAAATAACAATTAGAGGTAATGGACATTGTGAATGTAATATTCAAGATGAAAAAAATACTGGGCAACTTATGTTAAAATCAAATGCCGGTGGAAAGGGTTATACATTAAAAATAAAAAATAACAAAATTGTTGGATATGATTATAACGGACGTAAAGGTAATGGACAATATTTGTGTTACATTTTCACATGATTTTACAGAATAATATAATATTAAAATATGAAGCAAAAATTAAATATGACGGTTGGTCGTTTTCAACCCTTCACACAAGGTCATCTCAATATGGTCAACGAGGGTGAAGCACCATGTATAGTATATAGAATAAACTCAAATGATAAAGTCCCAGATACATTAAAAGGATTCAAGGTTGGCGGTAGAGTAATCAAGAAAGATTCGGTACAGATAGTCGCAGATTATATAGACAAGCCTGAAGGAGACCTCACAGAACAGCAAAAAGAATTACTTAAGCGTCCGTTCAGCAATGAACTGATTGACAAGGAACTTGACATAGTAAAAAGAAATTGCGATAAGATCATTGAAGTAGTTCCTGTCATTAATGCATATCAAGCATTTGCGATGTTCAACAAGTTCATCTTAGATCATAAGGATGAATATGAACCAAATTATTGGATGTGTGGTGATGACCGTGTTGATAACTTCACGTCAATGATTGAGAATGATGATGAGGTTGCTATTGAAAGGGGTGGTCAGAAATACCCAAATGTATGTAAGGGTAAGCTTAAGACAAATATTGGTAAGGGAAGAACAAAGGGAATCTCTGGCACAGTAGTTCGTAAGTCAATATTGAATAATGACAAAGCAGCGTTCTCAAGTATCATGCCAAAGGGTGTGGATTCTATGTTTGATGACTTTGTGAACGCATTTCATGAGTTCAAGGGAAAGCTGCTCAATCTGATAAAGGAATCACGAATGAGCCTTTCCGAGTATGTATTAGAAAAATTATTGAAAAATTAAATAAATAAATAAGTAAAATATTATGAAAAATTTAGTTGATTACTTAAATATTAATGAATCACAAGATTATTCTGATTCAGGAAATTATTATTATGATGACACAACACATCAATGGTATGAACGTGAAGGAAATACATGGATGCCAGTAGTTGATCCGACTCTCAGTTCAAAGGTTGATGACGAAATAAATAAGAAAAAACGTTCAACTGTTAAAGAAGACGCTTTGACGATAATATCTCTTCTTGATGGATATTCTGTAATTAGATTAAATAAAGTAATTAAATATTTAGGAACTGAATACACTGTAGACAATATAAAAAATAAAGAAACAAAAAAACGTCATCAGAATATAATTGATTTGTGTAAAATTGTTTCTAATAAAATATAAAATTAATTAAAAAATAATAAATATAAATAAAATAATAATTTCAGTTATGATCTCACTGAGGGACTATGTATTAGAACATTTATTCACTCAACCTGAACAATCAATATATGAGGGAGGACAGGCAGGTCATATGGCACATCCATTTGACTATACTGACTTTACTGCTAATGATCTCATTCAGCTTGTTGATGATCTGTTCTCTGGTAAGGTAGAACATATGAAGGAGAAGCTTGATGGCTTTAACATAATGGCAACAATGAATAATAGAGGAAATGTTGTGTTCATTAGAAATAAGTCAAATCTTAATTCTGAAACTGGTGGTATGTCAATAAAAGATATGATGGATAAGTGGGCAACAAAGGAACATCAGAAAAAAGTGTTTAAACAATCAGGTGAGATCATAACAACAATATTCAATAAACTCGGTAAATCATTCTTTAATCCTGACTCAACACATAGAAAAGTCATTAATTGTGAATGTATAGTAGCAGGAAAAACCAATATATTACCGTATGCCACAGATAAAGTTGCTTTTCATGGTTATCAGATATATGAATTAGTTAACGGTAAATGGAATCTTCAGGAGGATGTAGAAGGTCATGTTGATGAAATATATAAAGCTGCTGAAGGAATTGATTCTGCAAAGCCTCGTCAGGACCTTATGATTCGTTCTATAGAAGATGGTATAAAATTTGCTAAACAGTTTAATAAGGAGATTGTTAAATTGTGGAGTGATGAGGGATTGAGTACTGACAAATCAATAGAGGATTGGAAACATGTAAGATTCAAGAAGTTTGCCCCAGAATGGTGTCGTGAGGATAATGATATCTTTAACAGAATGTGTAATGATGATAAGTCTGTGAAGGCAACTGAACTTAAGAAACGTTATCCTGAACATAAGGATGAGATTCCTGAATTAGATAAGTCAATTAAGAAGGAGGTAGTCGGTAACATAATGGAGCCTATGGATACTTTATTCTTAAGCATCGGTAATGAACTGATTGACCAATTGGATGGATTCATCAATTCAGGAACAAAGGATAAGGTCATAAGTACCCTTAAACAGGATCTTGAAAGCACCGTTGACGCTGTTGAAAAATCTGATTCAGACAAGGCAAAAGATAAGTTACAGAAATCATTACAAAGACTTCAAAGACTTAACGATAAGTTTAATGTTGCAGAGGGTGTAGTGATAATGTATAAGGGTAGAAGAATGAAGTTCACAGGATCATTCGCTGCTATAAATGCTGCATTAGGGACACGATTTGAATTAGAAGATAAATGAAATAATAAAGTATGAAATCATTAACACAACACATAAATGAAAAACTTATTATAAACAAGAATTACAATGGTAATAAAGTGTCTGCAAAACAGTTAGCAGACGAATATCCTAAACCGTCAGGAATGTGGGCAAACGGATCTTCACTTAATACAATTGCACGCACTGCTGCTGATATATTTAGAAGTGAGGAAATTGAAATAATTGTTCCATATTCAACTTTTCATTGTATAGGTCCAGCTGAGACAATATATCATGATGTTAATGGACTTATGCCATATTCAGAAAATTCTATTAAAGCAAATGATGCTACAACATTATTTTATGGTGAAAAACCAATCAAACAAAGTAATTATCTACCATTTTTAACAAGCAGAGATCGTTATTATATAAAAGAATATGAAATAAAAAACGGTATGCCAGTGTTTACATTGGAAAAATATGATTAATATAATATAAAATAAAATATACAAATATACATTTCAAGCAGTTCTCAAATTATTGGGAACTGTTTTTGTTTTATAAATTTAATTTATAACATTACATATTAAAATATGGAATTTATTTTTATATATTAAAGTAAATATAATAAATAAATAATTTTATATAAAATGAAATCACTTGTAAAATATATTGCTGAAGTATCATCAGAATTTATGCGTAAGGCAGCAAAACGTCAACGTCAATTATTAGATGACGATAAATATTTAAGTGGAAAAACAGCTGCTGAGTATAAAAAATTATTAAAACGTGCTGAAGCATTTGATAATTATGCTGATAAAATTGATGCAAAAAAGGCTGAACAAAATTTTTTACGGCAAACAAATGGAACATTAATTTATAATGAAAACAATATTCAAATTAAATTATACGGGGACTTTGATTGTGATATTGATTATAAATGTTATGATAGAGACGCTCATGATGTAGAAACAATCAATAAAAAAGAAACATTTACAACAGGCGACATAATGAAGTTTTGTCCATCGAATGAAGAAGTTAAAGATGAACTTGGCGAAACATACTATTTAGATGAAGATGAACCAGTATATAATGCAAATATTGAATATCCTGAAGTAAGAATATATTATAATTATATTACTACACCAATAGTTATAATCAAAGGCTTAGTAATTAATGATGCACATGCAGAATGTGGCCCTGGTGGAGATTCCTATTATGACAGCTCATTTGGTGGTAGAGATTTTTATGGTGGTGAAATAGATTGGAACAATATTAAAATAACTGATGAATATGATAATGTTTATAAAATATTAAACATATTAAAAAAACCATTATGTAATGCCATTGCACATGTAATCAATTATCCTATGGGTTATGAATTTGTAGAAGAATATGATGATATATATCATAATCGAGATTTTCAAAAAATAGGTTGTGATGATTTGATTGATGCAATTCTTAAAAAATAGTAATTAAAATAAAAATATATATTTCAAGCAGTTCTCAAATTATTCAAATTATTGGGAACTGTTTTTGTTTTATAAAATCAACAATTTATAACATTACATATTAAAATATGGAATTTATTTTTATATATATTATAAGATAATTTTTACATACATATGAATAAGAACGAAGAAACCTTAAAAAAGATGTATGATGTGTTTATAAACTATGACATCAATGAGAATGAGAATATTGATGACAAATTTCTTGAGATGATGTCAGATTATAAGAACTTCAATACACTTATGAATATTGCGTTTGGACTTAACACTTCTGAGTTTGTTACAGAAGATGCTAATATTGAGGACAAACGTATCGTATATAACATTAAGAAATTTGGTCCATTATATAGGAATATATATGAATCATATAAGAGATGTTTCATTAATGAGACCGATGAATGGAACCCTTCTCTTAAATCTCATAAGGACACATATAACAGTTTCATTAAGTGGTATGATAAGCAGTTACAACATATGAACAAGGAAGAACTTGTTGATATGTTAAAGGGCATCATTACTGAGATTGAACAGGATTCGTTAACAGAAATTAAATAATACTTTATTAAAAAGTAAACTATATAAAATATAAACATATTTAAATATATATGAAATCATTAGATAATTTTGTAACACTGTATGAAAACGGTGGAATCATTTCTGAGAAGAGATGGGAAAGAGAAGCTCGTATCAAAAAATTACAAGATGCTCAAGGTAAAACTCCAGAGGAAACCAGTAAGGCAGGTAACTGGGCAGTTGATGAGCCAGAAGACGATGACGCAATGGAAGATATTGACTGGGCAAACGCTTCTGAGAACGTGCAAGTTCTTAAGGAGAAAATGAACGCTGAGGAGGACTTCTTCATTCAAGGTCGTGCAGGCTGGGGTAAGACATCACTTATCAAGAAGATTGCTAAGAAACATGGATATAGTATTATAACTGTATATCTTGATAAATGTGAGGCTGTTGACTTGGAAGGTAACCCTGTTGCTGAAAAGACTAAATCAGGTCATGCCGTTACAGTTAAGGCACTTCCCGCATGGGCAAATATGATGCGTGAACATGAAGAAAAGGATTTCCTCCTGTTCTTTGATGAGATGAACCAGGCTGATGGTGCTGTTATGAACGCACTTATGCCAATCGTTCTTGAACATGAGATCGCAGGTGTTAAGTTTGATAACTTCTTTGTTGGCGCTGCTGGTAACTTTGAAGAAGAAAATGAACAAGGTATTAATGCATTAAGCAAACCGCTTGCATCTCGTTTCAAACCACTTATTATATGGGAAAGTGGTACAGACGCTACTTGGAAAGAAGCATTTGATTATATGCATAAAAAATATGACAAAGACCTTGGTGCAGACTTTATAGATCTGTTCTGGCAACAACGTAACTTGTTTGACAATCCTCGTGAGATTGAAAAGAAGATATTTGTATTTATGATTGATTCAAAGAAGGGTGGCGATGTATCATGGATGAAGCCTGCTCGTTATCTTAAGAGACTTCAGGGTCTTAAACGTGATGGTGACCTCTCTCGTACAGAAGAGGCTGAACTTGCTAAACTTGCAGAAGCAATGTATAACAAGATGAATGGTAAGGATGAACCTAAGAAAACGTCAAGAAGAAGTCGTAACAATGAGATGGTTCCAGAGAACGTAGTTAGTGCAATCAAGACTGGTATGCGAAATGGTATTCTTACACAACGTGAGGATGAGAATGGCAATCCTGTAGACAAGGGCGGTAAGGTTGTTTCTTATGGTATTTCTCGTGAGAACATTGTTGCTGCTATCACCGCTGGTGGTGAGGCAAATGCTGAAATGGTTGAGCGTATGATTAATAAGTTTGAGGCTGACGGAATATCATTCAAGTATGAGAAAGATTCAGAATGGAAGAAAGCAGGTCTCAAGGATCCATTTGAGGATTAATAATTTGAATTTTTAATCATTAATTTATATATTAAATAAAACTAATAATAAATATAATAAAATAATATGTTACAGATTACGAATGATTATAATATAATGCACTTTAAGAATGATGATGAGTTCTATGATTTTTGTGTAGAACCTGCTATTATCATAAACGAATGTGGGTGCAATGGTAATTGTAATGAAAGTTGCTGTAATGAATGCTGTGATTGTCCAAAAAGATATTATCAAGATTTCCCATTCACTGATGAATATGTGAGAGCAGTGAACAACGGAACGCACTTTATGATTGATGATGAGGATTCTCAAATATATAAGAGAGGCGCAGTATCATACAAGTCCATTACAAAGAACGTTCATAATCTTATGCCATATTATAATAAATAATCATAAATAAATCTTACATAAATAAATATAGCAAATGGAAATCAAAAGTTCATTATTGAATGCTTCGGATATGACCGAGGTAAAGAAATCATTGATTGCAAAGTCATCAGTTGATGGTAAGCAGGACTTTAGAGTTAAAATGCTTGAATACATCAATGATAGCTCTCAGTCTGATGATGATGAGTTCTTTTTTGATATGCTTGAATTTGTAAGATTTCTTGACTCATCTGATAATGCAATCGCATACACTGATGAACATTCGCTTATATGGTTAAATGCCCCTGGTAAAGTTGGTGAGACATTACGTCCATGGGATTTTATATATGATCATGAATGTCTTCACCAACTCTGGGAAACATTTGGTGTACGTGATAGGATAATTAAGAATGGCGAGGTATACGATCATGACATTCTTAAT
>Ga0247610_10006594_pt1 | contig 12054 bp, 9 predicted proteins | sample 174DNAGHGhighgp2_FD_193483 | JGI IMG/M metagenome (GOLD analysis project Ga0247610, IMG submission 193483) | Sheep rumen microbial communities from Palmerston North, Manawatu-Wanganui, New Zealand - 1742 DNA GHGhigh gp2 | ecosystem: Host-associated > Mammals > Digestive system > Stomach > Rumen ...
CTTTATTAGTGGAATTTCTTTAGTATTATCCATTGGATATTTAATTTATTTAAATTGGATATTTGCATTAATTATCTTTGGTGTTGTACCACTACTTATTATCATTACTTTAATTGTTAGGAAAAAAATGACCAATGCATTTATGGAAACAAGAAAAAATGTGGCTATTATTAATGCATCATTAGAATCTTCTATTTCTGGTATTCGTGTTACTAAGGCATTTACCAATAGTGAAAAGGAATTAGAAAAGTTTGAAGTTGGTAATGAAAAATATGTAAAATCTAGAAGCTATGCATACAAGGCTATGGGTATTTATTTTTCATCAACTACATTTGTTACTGATTTATTTAATGTGGCATTATTAGTTGGTGGTGGTATTTTAGTTGCATTTAATCTTTTAAATTTAGCTGAATACGTTACATTTGTTGTTTCTGTAAATCTATTTATTAATCCATTAATGACATTGATTAATTTTGTTGAGCAATATCAAAATGGTGTAACAGGATTTAAGAGATTTTGTGAGATTGTAGATGAAAAGGAAGAGGTAACCGATCCTGATGCTAAGGATGTAGAAAAGCTAGAGGGTGAAATTGAATTCCATGATGTATCATTCACATACGTTAATAACAATTATGAGAATGAACAATCAAAGGATATTGATACAAAGGCTGTATTACATCATGTATCCTTTAAGCTAGAAAAGGGTAAGACAATTGCCTTGGTTGGTCCATCTGGTGGTGGAAAGACGACAATTTGTCATTTAATTCCTAATTTTTATAAATGTAGTGATGGATATATCTCTATTGACGGGTATAATATAAATAAGCTATCCTTTGAATCTTTAAGAAAAAATATTGGTATTGTACAGCAAGATGTATTCTTATTTAATGGTTCTATGAAGGAAAATATCTTATATGGTAAATTAGATGCTACAGATGAAGAGGTTATAGAGGCGGCTAAGAGAGCAAACATTCATGATTACATTATGACACTAGAGCATGGATATGATACTCAAATTGGTGAGCGTGGTGTAAGATTATCTGGTGGACAAAAACAAAGATTGTCTATTGCTAGAGTATTTTTGAAAAATCCATCTATTCTAATATTAGATGAGGCAACTAGTGCTTTAGATAATACAACTGAGATTATGATCCAGCAAGCATTAGATGAACTATGTAAGGGAAGAACTACCATTGTAGTTGCTCATAGGCTATCAACAATAAGAAATGCTAATGAAATTTTAGTTGTTATGGATGGTAAAATTGTTGAGTCTGGTACTCATGAGGAATTGTTATTAAAGGATGGAGAGTATAAAAAGCTTTATTTACAACAATTTAGAGATGAGAAAAAGTAGGTGATTTTGTGGAAAAGAAACAATATGTACCAAAGACCATTGCTTTAATCGCATTTGTCTTAACATTTTCAATGCTAATACTTGCGATTGTTTTTGATATTGTTATTTTTGGAGAAGTCATATTAAACTTTATAGCTGCTTGTATACTAACTCCTTTTTTATTCTTAATATTTGTAGCTCTTTGGTTTTTAAGCTGTATATTTATCTTTGGTATTTCTTTAACTGATACCTATGGCTTTTGGCCACTTGATTGGACAGTAAAGGCATTTAAGGAGATTGTAGGAGAGGCATCAGTTACATCTTCTCAATTAGATTTATTTAGAGGCATTAGAATCCTTATTTTAGTTGTTTGTATTACAACCTTTATTCTATCCATTATTGCATTAAAAATGCATAAAAAGGCAAAAATTGAGGGTTTGGAAAGAAAAACAGTTAAAGGGTTTGCGATACCTGCGATTATATTTTCAATCTTTGGAATAATTTCTGGATTTGGTATTTTAGTTATTATTTCGGCAGTATAATGAATGGGCAATAGATAATTCTATTGCTTTTTCTTTTTGTATTAGAATATAATAAGATAAATAGGAGGTTTCAAATGAAACAAGCAAGATATAATCGATTCAACAATTTAATACCATTATCCTTAGATAGCTTATATGAGGGTAATCAAAAAACCTATAATGATTTAAAGCAAAATATTAAAAATGTAATAGAAGTAGAAGCTCCTCTTACCTTAAATACATTAAAGGCTAGATTAAGAGAAGCGTTTAATGTGGCTAAGATTAGCCAAAAGGCATTAGATATTATTAATGAAATATTAGAAAATTTAGGAGTTATTAAGACTGATAATTTATTTGATGTGGTGTTATGGCCACAAACGGGGATTTTTGATTTAGATGCCTTTAGAGTAAATAGCGATAGATTAATATATGATATTCCTTATCAAGAGATGATTATTTTATTTAATGAATATGATTTAAAAGGAGAAGAATTGTATAGAGCTATATTGGCGTATTTTGATTTACAGGTTTTAACTAAAAAAGCAGAAAATTATTTATCTTTTGTTGAATCAAAGCTATAGCATATTTAGGCGAGATGTATTCTCGCTTTTTCTTTTTTTAATAATTGTTAAGGGTATAAAAATTGTTATTTATTTCATATTTTCCTAAAATTATCGCAGAAAACGCTTTCCGAACACTTGTAAAACGCTTTCATTCAAATAAAATTCATTTTAAAACAAGTAATTTTTTCGAAACACGAAAATAACGAAAATTTAAGTTTGTTATTCGTAGACAAAATTGGCACATTAATTAGGGATTATGTTCATCTAAAAAGAACAATTTTTCCAAAATCGAAAATCTTTAAAAAAATATCAGAAAATAATCTGGATATGTTTCGGTAAAATGAGTAAATTTTGAAATTATTTTCGTAAATGTTATACTTTAGACAGATGTTTTAATTTATCGTTTCAAAGTAGGTTTTTATTATTTTTAGCTAGGAGGAGAGAAAACTATGTTAAAACGTAAATTCATTATAAAGGCATCACTTATATTAGGAACGGCAGGCTTAGTAGCAACTGGTATTTATGTATCACAAGCTAAAGAAGAGCCTATTTCAGTTTCTACTATGAGTGGTGCCTTAAATTTTTATGAATCGAATTCATCTGACTTTGCAGATACTGTTCAGGATGGACAAATCTTACAGTGCTTCTGTTGGTCATATAATGAAATTATGCAATACATTCCAAAGATTGCATCTCAGGGATTTACTGCAATTCAAACATCTCCAGTTCAGGTTTGTAAGGAGCAAACTGTAGATGATGGAAAGGGTAATCCAAGAACTGCAAAGGGAATGTGGTGGGCATATTACCAGCCTGCAGCTTTTACAATTGATGATACAGGTGATAATGCCTTAGGTACACCTGAGGAATTCAGACAAATGGTTGAAATGGCACATCAATATGGAGTTAAGGTTTTAGTTGATGTTGTTGCAAATCACTTAGGTAACCAATGGGTTGCAGATTCTTTATGTGAAAGAGCATACTATTATGAATGGGAAATTGCTGGTATGGATAAGCCATATAGTGAAGGCGGATATATTCCATATACTGGTGAATATTGGAAATTCCAAAATGGTGAAACTTCTACTGTTCCAGTAATTGATACATATTATTATAAGGATACATTAAAATTTCATCCATATTCTATTCAAGATAATGACGAGCCAGGAAATATTACACAGGGTAATATTGGTATGATGGATTTGGATACTAAAGATCCAGTAGTACAGGATGCAGTAGCTGATTATCTAGAAGAATTAATATCCTATGGTGTTGATGGATTTAGATTTGATGCTGCAAAGCATATTGAAACTCCATATGATCAAATATCTTCTAATTTCTGGCCTACAGTTATTGGTAGAGCAGAGGCAGCCGCTAGCGCTTTAGGAAAAGATCTATATTGCTATGGTGAAATTCTAAATCGTCAAGGAATCGGAAGAAAATTATCTTGGTATACAAATTGTGGCGTTAATATTACAGATTCTGGTATGGGTCATAATATTGTAGAAAATGGTGGTTCAGGATTTTCTTCATTCAATTATGCAGACGATGAGAATTATGAAAATTATAGAACACATATGGTAACATGGGCTGAATCTCATGATAACTATATGGGAACTCAAGATACTCACAACAAAAGTGAAGAAATTATTAATAAATCCTATGCAATTTTAGGTGCTAGAAAGGATTTTGCTACACTATATTGTGCAAGATTTGAAAATTATGAGACTTCATATTTGGGTAGTGTAGCTTGCCTAAATGGTTGGAGCTATGATTCTGTTGGTGCTATTAATAAATTCCATAACTATTATGCTAAGGCAAATGCCAATGAAAATTGTTATATGGATAATGGATACACTTGTGTTGAAAGATATACAGGTAATGTATCTTCAGATAATGGTATTGTTATAGTTGGTAATAGTGGTAATTGTAGTGTTGGTTGCACACATCTTTCAGCCGGCACATACACAGATGCAGTTACTGGTAATACATTCGTTGTTAACAATGGTAAGATTACAGGTAAGGTTGGCGATTCTGGAATTGCTGTAATATATAATGCAGCTCCAGTTAATGGTCCAGCTATTAGTGCATCTTTAGAAAGTGGCAGTATTAGATATGATAATTTATCTGTGACATATAAGTTTAGAAACGCTGCAGCTGTATCTATTACAGTTGATGGTAAATCTGTTTCTTCTAATACAGCATCTACAGTAGTAAATGTTTCAAATATTGATGAAGGTCAAACAGTTACAATAGTAGTAAATGTTTTTGGTATCGATGGTACTTCAATTACTAAAACATATACTTATACTAGAGTATACTCTTTAGGATTTGCTCCACTATATTTCCAAAATAGTTACAATTGGTCTACAGTTAATGCATATTGTTGGAATGATACAACCGGTGCTAAGAATCAAGAGTGGCCAGGTGTTCAATTAAATAATACAGTATTAGATAAGAATGGTAATACTTGCTATGTATGTGATTTTGATTTAGATCAATATGATCATGTAATTTTTAATAATGGTAATGATCAAACAGTTGATATTTTAGTTACACAATCCAAGGAATATACAATTTCTGGTACATTAAATAATAAATACACAGTAACTGAATCTAATTATGAAGCATATACCAATCCAACACCAAATCCAGACCCAGATCCAATTTCAAATGTGATTACAGTTGATTTTGAGAATGGTGAGAATTGGTCAAATGTATATGCATATTGCTGGAATGATGCAACCGGTGCTAAGAATGCACAGTGGCCAGGAGAAAAAGCTACAAGTCTAGGTATGGATACCAATGGACATAATGCATATTCATATGATGTTGATTTAACACAATATGATAGAATTATCTTCACAAATAATGCTGGAAGCCAAACAGCTGATTTCACATTAACAGATGAAACTACAGGCTTCACATTAGGCGGTAGTAGATATGATTTTGCTTCTTATGTTGCACCAGACCCAACACCAAATCCAGACCCAACACCAGATCCAGATCCAATTCCAAATGTGATTACAGTTGATTTTGAAAATGGTGAGAATTGGTCAAATGTATATGCATATTGCTGGAATTCAACTACATTTGAAAACAACGGCAATTGGCCAGGTGTCAAAGCTACAAGCTTAGGTATGGATATCAATGGACATAATGCATATTCATATGATGTTGATTTAACACAATATGATAGAATTATCTTCACAAATAACGCGGGAAGCAAAACAGCAGATTTAACATTAACAGAAAAAACTACAGGCTTTACTTTAGGTGGTAGTTCTTATGATTTTAAAATGAAGGAATCTCATGAGATTACAATTTATTTTGAGAATACTGTAAATTGGTCTAACGTATATGTATATCTATGGAATAATCAAACTCAGGTTACCGCATCAGCTTGGCCAGGAGTTAAAGCTACATATGTTGGCAATAGCGTAAATGGATATAAAGTATATGCAATTACAGTTGATTTAGATCAATATGATAGAGTAATCTTTTCAAATGGCGGAAGTAGACAAACAGTTGATTTAGAAATCAACGATTCAACTACAGGCTTTAGTATAAGTGGTGGTTGGTTAAAGTATACTTGCTCTTCATTTAATTATTAATTCTAGGTCATATTTCCTTTCATCAGTCATAGCACTTCAAATATCAGGAGTGCTATGACTTTTTAATTTATAAAAAACTAAAATAAAAAAATCATTAAAAATATATAATTTTTTGTTGACAAGCAAAATATATTTGATATAATTGAAATGCACGTTGAAATTGCCGCAGTAGTACAACGGTTAGTACATCTGATTGCCATTCAGATGATGACGGTTCGATTCCGTTCTGTGGCTCCAATTTGTTATGAACTAGTCGATATCCAATATCGACTATTTTTTTTCGGTAATGTAAAGGCTTTGTGTTTTACTTTACTAGGGTTTTGTGTTATTATTTGTGTGAATTAGTGAGGATATATTATATGATAGAATTCAAGAATGTTAAATTTTCATATAATACTAAGGATCGCGCCGTAAAAGACGTGTCTTTTTCCGTTTCTGATCATGAATGGTTATCAATTATTGGTCATAATGGTTCAGGTAAGTCTACTATCGCTAAGCTATTAATTGGTCTAATAGAGCCACAAGGTGGCGAAATCTATTATGACGGAATTAAGCTTGATGAAAACTCAGTATATGATATAAGACAAAAAGTGGGTATAGTATTTCAAAACCCAGATAACCAGTTTGTTGGGTATAATGTTTTATATGATATTGCTTTTGGACTTGAAAATAGAAATGTACCAAGAGAGGAAATGCTAGAATTAATCCATAAATATACTAAGCTAGTTGATATGGAATCATATCTAAATAGAGAACCTGAAACCTTATCAGGTGGGCAAAAACAAAGAGTAGCTATCGCTGGTATTTTGGCAATGAATTGTGATGTCATTATTTTAGATGAGGCAACCTCGATGCTTGACCCTGAGGGTACTGAAGAAATCATTGCTTTAATTGAGGACCTACATACAAAATACAATAAGACAATTATTACAATTACACATGACCTTAATTTAGCATTCAAATCAGATCATATTATTGTAATGAAAGAAGGCCACCTTATTAAAGAGGGTAAGCCAGAAGATATATTTAAAGAAAGAGATATTTTGTTATCTAGTAATCTAGATATGCCTTTTTCCCTTAAGGCATATTATGAAGTATCTAAAACAGAACTTAATAACAACAAGGAGCTAATGGATGCATTATGGGAATATCGTTTAAAAATGTAGATCATTATTATCCTGGTATCAAAAGAAAAGAATATACAATTGCACTTGAGCATATTAATTTAGATATTAATGAAAAGGATGAATTCATTGCGATTGTAGGAAAGACAGGTAGTGGAAAATCAACATTGATACAGCATATGAATGCATTAATGCTTCCTACAAAGGGAAATGTCTTAATCTTTGATGATATCATCACTCCTAAAAAGAATAAAAATCCTAAATTAAAGAGGGTTAGAAAAAGAGTAGGTTTTGTATTCCAGTTCCCTGAATATCAATTATTTGAGGAAACTGTACTAAAGGATATTATGTTTGCCCCATTAAACTTCGGATTTAAAAAGGAAGAAGCAGAGGCGAAGGCTAAAGAAATAGCTAAGCTATTAGGCATTGAAGGGATATTAAATAAATCTCCATTCAATCTATCTGGTGGTCAAATGAGAAAGGCTGCTATTGCAGGTATATTATCCTATGATCCTGATATCTTACTGTTAGATGAGCCTACAAGAGGCCTTGACCCTAAGGGAGCTAAGGATATTATGGAATTATTCTATAATATTCATAAACAAACAGGTAAGACTATTGTATTAATTACTCATGATATGGATATTGTTTATCAATATGCTACTAGAGTAGTTGTTTTAAATGAATCCTATATTAGCTATGATGGAAATAAGGAAGACTTGTTTAAAACAAATATTTATAATGAAAACCATTTAGTTAAGCCAAGTGTATTACAGCTTATTGATTATTTAAATGATAAGCTTGGTTATTCCATTGATTATAATACCTATACTTTAGAGGATTTAATAGAAAAGCTAAAGGAGGTATCAAATAATGGATAATATCGTATTTGGTCAGTATTACCCTGGGAAATCCTGGATTTATAAGTTAGATCCAAGATTAAAGATTATTGCAACGGTATTACTAATCGTACTTATCTTTATCATACCTTCTGATTCATTAAATGGATTATATATGATGTTAATAGCATTAGGATTATTCCTTTTAATGTTTTTAACAACACGTATTCCTTTAATGAGGGTTATTAAAGGCATTAAACCAGTTGTCTTCTTGCTATTATTTACAGTAGTATTACAACTTATTTATACTGTACCTGAGGAAGAAGCACCACTATATGTATTTCCTATGCAAATAGGATTATTCCAAATATTAATTATTGTTGGTTTATTGTTATTATATTTGTTTACTAGTAAATATATTAAGTTTAAACTTACCTATTTATTAGTAATAGCATTTATTGTATTCATGGTTTTATGGAAAAGACCTTTTGAATATTTTGAATGGAATTTTATCTTAGGCTTTAATGATTTTGATTTTACGGTATATCAAGCCGGTGTAAATAAAGCAAGCTTCATCTTTATCCGTATTATTCTAATGATTGGTATTACCTCATTATTAACATTATCTACAATGTCTACTGAGATTAATAATGGTATTGAGGCTGTATTATCTCCACTTAAGCTTATTAAGATTAATGTAGGCGAATTTGCTATGCTAATATCCTTAACATTAAGATTCATTCCTACATTAATGATAGAAAGTAAAAAAATAATGAACGCTCAAGCATCTAGAGGTGTAGACTTTAGTGAGGGAAGCCTAAAAGATAAAGCAAATCAAATTATTGCGCTTTTAATTCCAATGTTTGTAATTTCATTCAAAAGAGCAGAGGAATTAGCAAACGCAATGGAAGCTAGAGGCTATATCATTGGTGCTAAAAGAACAAAGATTGATGAATTAAAGCTTAGAGTATTAGATTATATTGTTATATTCTTATTGCTTTTACTAACAGCTGTTGTCATCTTAGGAAGGATATATCTATGAGATATAAATGTATAGTTTCCTATGATGGTACAAATTATTATGGATTTCAAATTCAAGGTGATTTACCTACAATTGAATTAGAAATTGTAAAAGCCATCAATCAAGCATTTAAAATTGATAGTCATATTTATGCCTCAGGTAGAACAGATAAAGAAGTTCATGCTAAGGGGCAGGTATTCCATTTTGATATGGATTTAGTAGTATCTGAATATAATGTAAAAAGAGCCATTAATTCCTTTTTACCAGAAGATATCTATATTTTATCAGTAGAGGTAGTAAATGATGATTTTCATGCAAGATTCTCTGCAAAGGAAAAGGAATATAGATATTATATTAATATAAAAGAATATGATCCTTTATTAATTCATTATATGCCTTTTATGGATTACTTAGATATTCATAAGATGGAAGAGGCTATTCATTTATTTGAGGGAACTCATGATTTTAAGGGATTTGCCTCAGCTCAAATTGATCCCAGAAAGGATACAATTAAAACTATCTTTGAAACAAAAGTGAATCAATTAGATGGAAAGGCTGAATTTATCTTTAGAGGAAATGCCTTCTTAAAATATCAGGTTAGAAGAATGATGGGATTATTAATTGATATTGGAAGAGGCTATTATACTAAGGATAAAATTCTTGAGGTGTTAGAAAAAAAAGATCCATCCATTTCTCATAGAGTAGCACCTGGTTGTGGATTATATTTATATAAAGTCACTTATTAGAGAGGCAAGATTTGAACGATTTTAATTTCGTAGTTTTCTTGCCTCTCTTTTTTTGTTTATTAGTAAATTTGAAGTTGAATTAAGTAAGTGTTATAACGCAAAAAATCCTAGAGTATAAAATTTCTAGGATTATATTATTAAGTTAAAAGCATTATTTCTTTTTCTTTTTATTGTATATGTCTAATGGTACAAATTTAGGCTTATCACAGTGGGGGCAATAACCTATTGGGTATGGTCCATCAATCCAACATTCTTCAATTATGTCATATGGAGCTTCCTCTTCAAAGTCGCATTTAAGACATTTCATAATGACAGTTTCTTCGTAAGAATCTTTGTTAAGTTCATCTATAAAATATTGTCTATCTTCAATTGAAATTAATTCTAATGTTTTTTCTATATTTATGATTGGCATAGGTCCTATAGGAGTTAGTAATTCTCTAAGCCTGTTGGCTTCAGCCTTATCATCATTCATTTCTGCCTCATATATCTTTTGTGTTATTTCATCGTCGTGTTCCATTTCTTCAGGTGCAAATTCGTGGTAACCTTCAGGATAAATGTATACTGGTTTTATTTGATTGAATCTTTCGCAATTGTATTCAAGTAAAGCTTCTTCAAATTTTTCTTCATCCGTAAGATATCTTTTAATCGTATTGAAATTTTTAGGCATATAATTCACCTTCCTCATTAAAATCATAAAAAGATAATTGTTTTGGAATACCCTTTTTATCAGGAAAGAAAGATAATTCAGGGCAAAAATTCATATAATGACCGCAAGTACATAGAAGAGGTTCGTAGTTGTAAGTCAATTTCGTTTTTTTATTCCAATTGATATTTGATTTCATTTTGTCTATTTCAGTTTTAGTATAAAGTTTTTGAAGATTGGATAAGTTTTGATTTGTATGTTTGGCATAGAAACCATAGTATCTAATATTATGAAATCCTTTGTTAGGAATATGCCTTACGAGCTTTTTCATGAATACAAATACACTTTCAGTTATCTCTTGTCTTCCTAATCTGTTAGGATCATCTTCATCTAATAAATCATCCTCGTGGGGATCGTAATAATAAGTGATTGTAGCATTAGAATAATCAACATTTAATATTCTAGATTCAGCAATTGCAGGATGAGATGCGTATCTAGCAATATAGTTTGTTAGTTTTTTTACAGATACTCTATTATTGTACTTTTCTTTTGTTTTAGGACCATGAGCATAATAACCATCAGGATATTTCTTTTCTAACCATTTAGTTAATTTGTAAAAACTATCATATTCTTGAATGTCTTTATTGTCCTTAATATAATTACGCATTTTATTGTGAAGAGAAAACATAAAAGATTTTCTTAATCTTTCGTAGGGAAAGAAGTAGTATTTATGAAATTGGTCAAACTTATCCATATATCCTTCACAAATAAGAGCGTGGATATGTGGATTCCACTTAATATCTCTACCATAAGTGTGAAGAAATAGCATATAACCAAACTGCCTTTTTTCTCTTATAGCTATTTTTGAATTCAATAATAAACTAAAAGCTTCATTAACTGCCTCAAATAAAATATCAAGCATAGTATCTCTATCAGCGGTTTCAGCAAAGTATTTTCTTAATTCTTTGGCAATCGAAAAAACAAATTGTCTATGAGGCTTACTTATTACAGTTTTAGAGATAGATAGAGCACGTTCTTCTCTATATCTATTACCACAAGAAGAACAAAACCTAGAGTTACAAGATAATCCTATGTTAACAAGCTTTTTACAATTAGGACATTCATATGTTAAGTAGCCCTTTGAAAAATCTTTACAATGAATCATGGCATCTACGTTATCTTTTACTGCAGGTCTAATTAATCCTAACGAATCATAATAATCGTAGAACATATCCCAGTATTCAGAAAAAAGTTCTCTTAAAGTTACTTTTCCTTTTGATTCCCTAACACAAGGTAAATTGTTGATTCTATTAAAGGCGTTTTGATATACTCGTTCTCCATTTCTGGCAGCTTTCAAAAGTATATTACGGAAGTATTCAGTTTTAACTGTATTATCTAGTGATAAGAAATCTTTAGTAATATGAATCATAAGTACCTCGTTGATATTATAATAGATATTTAAAAAAAGAAAAGAGGCCGTTGGCCTCATGGGTGAAAAATAAATTTATTTAGTTTTCACTTTTGTTCTGTAAAAAAGGAGTATAATGTTTTAGGCTGGAGGCTTGTATGATAGCAACATTAATTATTTCTATAGTTACATTTATATCCATAACTTTATCAATATTGTTTTTTCCAAGTATAACAATAAAGGAA
>Ga0247610_10006595_pt1 | contig 12053 bp, 10 predicted proteins | sample 174DNAGHGhighgp2_FD_193483 | JGI IMG/M metagenome (GOLD analysis project Ga0247610, IMG submission 193483) | Sheep rumen microbial communities from Palmerston North, Manawatu-Wanganui, New Zealand - 1742 DNA GHGhigh gp2 | ecosystem: Host-associated > Mammals > Digestive system > Stomach > Rumen...
AATAGTTTCGCCATCTCCTCCACCTTCGTGATCGGCACGATCTGCAGGTGGTAGTCGGCGGGTCGGATGCCCTTGAGGTTGTATTTGGAGACGAACATGCGGGTGAAGCCCAGCTTGTCGGCCTCGGCGATGCGCTGGGCGATGCGGGTCACGGGGCGCACCTCGCCGCTCAACCCCATCTCGCCCGCGAAGCAGGTCTTGTTGTCGAGGGCGATGTCGATGGCCGACGACAGGATGGCGGCCACGATGGCCACGCTGATGGCGGGATCCTCCACGCGCAGGCCGCCAGCGATGTTCAGGAAGACGTCCTTTGCGCCAAGCTTGAACCGGCAGCGCTTCTCCAACACGGCCAGCAGCATGTTCATGCGACGGATATCATAGCCTGTGGCGGAACGCTGCGGCGTGCCATAGACGGCACTGCTCACCAAAGCCTGCGTCTCGATCATCATCGGGCGGTTGCCTTCCAAAATGCAAGCAATGGCGTTGCCGCTGTAGTCCTCCTCGTGCTGCGAGACCAGTATTTCCGACGGGTTTGTCACCTCCCGCAGCCCGTCTTGCAGCATCTCGAAGATGCCTAACTCGGAGGTGGAGCCGAACCGGTTCTTGATGCAGCGCACCATGCGGTAGCCGTAGTGCTGGTCGCCCTCGAACTGGAGCACCGTATCGACGATGTGCTCCAAAAGCTTCGGACCGGCGAGGGAGCCGTCCTTGGTGATGTGGCCGATGAGGAAGACGGGACAGGCGGTGCGCTTGGCGAAGTGCTGGAACTCGGCCGCGCACTCCTTGAGTTGCGAAATCGAGCCCGCCGCCGACTCCAGGAGGTCGCTCTGCATCGTCTGAATGGAATCGACGATGAGAATGTCGGGTTGCAACGCCTCGACGTGCTTGAAGATTTGCTGGGTGCTGGTCTCGGTGAGCACGTAGCAGTGAGGCGCGGGGTCGTTGGAGAGGCGGGCAGCGCGCATCTTGAGCTGTGCCTCGCTCTCCTCACCGGAGACGTACAGCACCTTCTGCCCGCGGAGACGCAGGGCCGTCTGCAGCAACAGGGTCGATTTGCCGATGCCCGGCTCGCCGCCGAGAAGCACGATGGAACCGCGCACGATGCCGCCGCCCAACACCCGGTCGAACTCTGCGGAACCAGTCGCAGTGCGCGGGAATCTCGTGAGTTCAATGTCGTCGATGACCTTGGGGGCACTCTGCGCGACAACGGGCGAAAAACGGCCTTTCTGTGTGCTTGCAGTGGCCGCAACGGTCACCTCTTCCTCGAAGGTGTTCCATTCGCCGCATTCGGGGCAGCGGCCCAACCATTTCGACGACTGCGCCCCGCAGTTCTTGCAATAGTATATCGATTTGCTTTTTGCCATATGTCTTCGGTTTTGGACGGCAAAGATAAAAAAAAAACGGCCCCTTGTCGAGAGGCCGTGCATTTTTTATGGGTTTCAGGACTTTCAGTCATCAACTCCTACATAGTTGCCGTTGCTGTCGAAGATCAGCTTGTCGAAGAGCAGCTCGACATCCACAAGCATGTACAGGCCCACTTTGTAGCGGTTGTGCTCAAACTGGATTTCATCAATGAAAGCGTCGGGATAGTGGGTTGCCACGTAGGTGGTGATGCTTGCCGGATAGAAACCGACAGGAATAGGCCTTCCGTGACAGTCAACTTTTTTCCATTCGCCGTAGTGGAGGAAATCTATTTCCGTTCCGTCAACCAGTTCCACATCGTAATCCCCGTCCATTTCTTTGATAACGGAGAAGACTTCGATGCCCTTGAAATAAGTGTCAAGGAAAGTCCTGGCGTTCTTGGGAAGCTTGTCTTCCGTGACAGGTTTGTCGCTGCAGGACACAAACGCGCTCATCGCGACGAAGCTGATTAGAATAAGAAAAAATTTTTTCATTGTTTGATTAACTTGATTTGGATAATACGTTATTGATTATGAAAAATTTGTTCGTTTAAGCCGCATTTCAATCATCTGCGCCAAAGAATAGACCATTTTTGTCAAAAACAAGGTCCAAGTCATTGTCCAGTTCCACTTCATAGCGCCGGTTTTCGTATTTGACATGCGTGGCAGAATTCATGGGGAAATTGGCGGAAAGATACTGGGCGGTGGGAGTCGGGAGTACACCGGCCGGCAGCGGGTTCAGCCCGCAGTCGATTTCTTTCCAGCTACCGTCATGTTTGAACTCCAGTTCTGTGCCATTGCTCAGTATCACATCGTATTTGAAGCCGTCCCTCCGAACGGAAAGGATATTGGCGTCGTTGAAGTTGGCCGTCACAAACTGTTGTGCCTGACGAGGGAGTTTGTCTGGCGAAATCGTTCTGTCGCAAGCAGCGAACGTACATAGCACAACAATGCTTAACGTAATACCGATAGTTTTTTTCATTTTTCCCATCTTTTTAATCATGACGCAAAAATACTCTTTTTTTTATTCATCGTATAAGAAAAAAAGTCCCCGACGAGCTTTTTTATTAATCGTCAATGGAGAGGAAGTTGCCGCTCTTGTCGAACCTCAGTTCCAAGTCGTTGTCCAACTCTATTTCGTAGCCCCTGTACTTCTTGCTGATTTTGACGATGACGTTATTCGCAAATCTGGCTTTCACATACTTGGAGATGCTGGCGGGGACCAGTGATGCAGGGACCGCACGGTTGTGGCAATCCACATCTTTCCATTCTCCCGCAGCTGTGAAATCGATTTCGGTGCCGTCCTTAAGGCGAACCTCATATTCACCGTCGTCCTTTTTGCCGGTGAGGAACTCCACTCCGCTGAAATGTTTGCTGATGAATTGCTGTGCTTTCTGGGGAAGCTGGGCAAAAGTGACAGGTACGTCGGCAAATGCATAAGCGTTCATCGCTACCAAACTTAACAATAATACAAATACTTTTTTCATTGCTGGAAAATTAAAAAAATAACACTTGCTTTTTGACCTGCAAAAATATGAAAAATTTAATCCGACATTGACATTTAAATTTCGCTATTTTGGCACGAACTTTCATCGGCAAACCACGAAAGGTGTCAATGCGGCTTTTCGCAAAATGTCAAGGCAGAATTCAAGAGACTTTCGAAAAAAGTGTATCTTTGCCATTTGTGTTGCACATATTTATTATGAGTCATAAAATCGAATCAAATATGAAGAAAATCACTGTTTTACTATGCATCTTCAGTATGCTGTTATGGATCCCGCTGTTCGGCCAGACCATTGATTTCACCAAACGCTACGTCATCGAAAACATCTATGGTATTGCGTGGCGGCCCGGCGCAGACCAGTATTCCTACATCGACGATGACCAGAATATCAAGCTGGTGAACCCGAAAAACGGCAAGGAGACGGTCTTTCTCGCTTCCGCATCGCAAAAGGCGCATGAGATTTCAAGCGCTTATGGATACGAGTGGCTCGACGCCAACACCCTCTACTTCCCCCGCGACCACAAAACGGTCAGCGTGCTGGACGGCAAAATCACCACTACCGCTTTCGACAAAGTGGATTGGGATGATGTCATTGACCAGGACCTCAAACACCAAGTGTTCGTTGTCAAGAATGACAAAGGGGTGTTTGTGGAGAGCGCGGTGAACGGCTTCAAGCCCGTACTGCTCTGTCCCGACACAGGCAGGAACATTGTCTTTGGCGAGTCGGTGCATCGCAGCGAATGGGGCATTAACGAAGGTCAGTACATCTCCCCGAACGGCAACTTCATCGCCTTCTACCGCATGGACGAGAGCATGGTGGAGGACTATCCGCTCGTGAACACCGGCACGCCCATCGCCACGGTCGAGAACATCAAATACCCGATGGCCGGCCGCACCTCCCATGTGGTGACCCTTGGCATCTTTGATGTGGCACAGTCCGCGCAGAAGGGTAGCCCTGTGTATCACTACATCCAAACCGACAAAGCCGATGGTGAGTTTCTGACCAACGTGACCTTCTCACCTGACGAAAAATACATCTACATTTCGCATCTCAACCGCGAACAGAACCACTCCAAACTGATCCGTTACGACTTGCAGACCGGAAAGAAATTGGCCACGCTGATTGAAGAAAAGGACAATCGCTACGTGGAACCCACCCGTCGCATGGTCTTCATGAAAAACGGCGATTTCCTCTGGTTCAGCGACCGCGATGGCTGGAAACAACTGTTTCGATATTCTTCAGACGGAAAGCTTGTAAAGAAAGTGGTTGATGGAAAATTCGACATTAGTGAATTCTATGGCATGGACAAGGACGAAAAAAACGTTTACTTCACGGCGTCGCTCGAAAAACCGGTGAACCAATATGTCTGTAAAGTGAATGTGGAAAAGGGCACGCTTACTTGTTTGGCTCATGCCGATGGTGTCCATCGTCCCGTTTTCAGCGAATCGAAGAACTATTTCATCGACTATTTCAGCAATCCGACCACGCCGCGCACCATCTCTCTGGTAGATAATAAAGGTAAGACACTCAAGACGTTACTTACCGCGAAAAGTCCTTTTGGCGTGATGAAGTTGGGCGATACTAAAATCTTCCCCATTGTGAACAAAGAGGGCGACTCTCTGTGGTGCCGCATGATTACGCCTCCGAATATGGACAAGAGCAAGAAATACCCTGTCTTCCTGTATGTTTATGGAGGTCCGCACTCGCAGCTGGTGACCAACCAATACCTTTCCGGCGGTCTGTTCCTCGAATTTATGGCACAACAAGGCTACATTGTCTTCACGTTGGATAACCGTGGAACGCAGAACCGTGGAGCGGAGTTTGAAAAATGCATCCACCGCAACTTGGGAGTACGCGAGGTGGAAGACCAAATGTGCGGCGTGGAGTACTTGAAATCACTGCCTTACGTGGATGCCGACCGCATTGGTCTGGACGGTTGGAGCTACGGTGGCTTCATGGTGCTGTCGTTGATCACGTCGCACCCCGAGACCTTCAAGGCGGCCTCTTGTGGCGGCCCGGTGGTCAATTGGGAGTGGTACGAGGTGATGTACGGCGAACGCTACATGGACACCCCGCAGGAAAACCCGTCAGGCTATGCCAACGCCAATATCATCCCCAAAATCAAGAACGTGAAGTGCCCGTTGTTGGTGATGCACGGTGCGCAGGACCACACGGTGGTTCAACAACATACGTTGGAACTGCTGCGTCAGGCGGTCAGCGATGATATTGAGTTGGAATACTTCGTCTATACCGTTCACGACCACAACGTAATCGGGCCGGAGCGCAGACATCTATACAACAAATTGTTACGCTTCCACAACCAGAACACCAAGGGCGAATGAAACGTTTGTTCATCGCCACTCCGATAATCACGCTGTCGGCGGAAATCCAAAAGATTTCTGCCGATTTGCGTTACCGTTTGCGCCATGACGAGATCGTATGGGTGAAAGATGAGGTACGTCACCTGACTTTGCGGTTCATAGGTGCAACTCCGCCCCAAAAAGTGCCTTCTATCCGCAAGGCGTTGGAAGAGGCGTGTGCGCAGAACCAACCATTCACATTGACCATCAATAAGATAGGCGTTTTTGGCAGCCATTATCATCCGGAGGTGATCTGGTTGGGTTTCGACCATTTCGAACCCTTCCGGAAGCTGTTTGAGGATTTGGAGCCGAAGCTTCAGGGGCTCGGTTTCGAGCCCAACTACGGCAACTTCGTGCCGCACATCACATTAGGCCGCATCAAAAACCTGCATGACAAACGCAAATTCTGGGAATACATCGAACAGGCGCAGAAAGAATCATTCGCCCAAGATTTGACCATCAGCGAATTGCAACTTTACCAGAGTTTCCTTCACAAGGACGGCCCAGAATACAAGGTCATCGGAAAGGCTACGTTGTAGAGACGCGGCGCGCCGCGTCTCTGCAGATGTATGCAACAAATCCGGGCGAATGATTATTCGCCCCTACCCTTTTGCCTATAATCTGTCAGGCACGCACGCCCAACTACTAACTACTTTGTACCCTCCCGTCTTCTTGCTCCCCTCATAAGTGATGAGGCCCTCCGCCTTGAGCTGACGGAGGATGCGGTTGATTGTTGGAATCGGAATCTTCAATGCATGCGAAATCTCTGACAATTTACAACCAGGGTGTTGCGAAATATAGAAATAAATTTGGTTAATTTTATCGTGACGCAGCAAGTCAGGAACATTCCACGAAGTCATAATTTTCTGATTTTGGTGATTCTCTGTCAAATTAGAATCAGTTTCCATTTTCATGTGTTCCATTTCTTTCAGCAAAGGGAGCGCTTGGGAACAATAGCTTGGTCCCCAATCCAAAGTAATAATATTGTTGTTTCTTGGATTTTTCAATTTAACATTAAGATCGTCAAAGGAATACAAATATTTTTTCATTATCGCCATACTCTTGGACACACGAATCAGATTATCTATCCCAATAATGGACATGGTTTTCTTTAAAGTGCTGTTTCGCAAACAGATACTCTCTTCAATCGTATGAAGCAAGGTGCTGTTCTTAAATTGTTCAAGATAGAGGATATTGCTGATTGTCGTAAAACCGGAACTCGGGATAACTTGTTGTGCTGTCGATTCCTCCATATGCTGACAGTCTTCTTTTGATGATATCGATGAAGGCATCGTGCTTCCGTTATCAAGATTTTCTTCTGGAGATATTTCTTTTACAACCTCTTTTTCCACAAAAATTTCATCTCTGACCTCTCTAAGATGTTGTTCATACATCGCATTCAAACGATATTGGTGTATAACGTTACATATACCGAAAGAGACGAAATAGATGCCTAAATCACGAAAAAACAACAAAAAGAAATACACAACAAGATACTGCGTGATGTAATGTCTATCATATGAAGCAAAATGATCAGTTACGATTTGTGGATATATAATGGACAACTCCAAAATAACAGTTGCCAATACGCAAAACAATGAAACAAGAAGATATTTGGTGATTTCCCCTTTCAGGTAGAGACGATTGTAGGAAAAAAATATATTAGAATAAAACATAGCTATAACTATGCCTCCAACAATATATTCTTTATAAATAGCACCAACAGCCACTGGGCGAATAATTGAGTTGGTGCCAAATAGAACTATCATGATGACACAAAGTGCGACATTGACAAGAATTTTTCCAACAGTAACATTTTGATGCTCCATATTCGAACTGTTTAGGAGGCAAAAATAACAAATTTTGCATCAAAAATCCTTATGTAGAAAAAAAAGGACGAAATATATTATCAAACCACCTGCCTTTAATAATCTAGTCTTTTTTTCGCAGACAATCAATCATTTCAATTACAATAATTCGCCAAATATAATATCATTTATCATATCGTTTTATCGTATCAACCCCCCGTATTTCATCCTTATTTCCGCCATTGAGGGCAATGATGTGGCCAAACAAGTCCAATGGAAATAAAGAAACAGTATCTTTGCCCGTCGAACAATAAAACAACAAGATTATGAAAAGTAAAGTTATTATCAAAATCATTTTAATGTCATCGTTGTTTTTGGGATGTCAAAGACAAGTGGCGTTTGAAAGAGAGCCCAATCGTCTTATCCCTATCCCTGAGCAAGGCGAAGCAAAAACAGCCAACATTTTTGGCCTATGGATTCTTGCAGGACATGATGGGAGCAAGTGCCCTGGATGCATTACAATTGCTGGGCACACCACACACCAAGATTGCCAAGGGCATGGCAACAAATGCAGAAAATCTTCGAGCGTAACCCTTCAACAGATTGGCACGGACATCACCGCCACCACTACCGACACCTTTGGTCTGACCTCCGAGGATTTCTTCCTGATGCCGGACCGCTCGTTGAACTACACGGACGAGAAGGGAAACCGCATCTTTCTGAACATCCCCGGACAGATGGCCTATCGTGACACAACCACCCTGCAGTTCACTTTCACGGGGCTGTTCTTCAGCGAGACAGCGGCGTACTCAAACAATTAGGAATGAGAAATTAGGAATTAGGAGCAGCCGCATCCTTGCGGCTGAACGAAAGGAGAAACATGGAAAAAGCAATTCACATAGAAACCGACGCATCTGACCTCTATTGGTCAGGCAAGAACAACTTCATTGAATAACGCTCCGCTATGGCGTGCAATTGACCAGTGGCGGAGTGGGAAAATAAAGGTGCCCAAGCAGGGGCATCACATTGATGTTTAACGGACTTCTTAGCGATGCTCCCTGCCACAAAGCACCTTAGGTCGCATATATTGTGGTGTTTGTCACGCAATGGCACAGGAAATCCGGCGGCAAAGATACAACTTTCCCGTTTCGGATGGCAGGCCCGAAAGTGTCGTGCAAAGTGCCGACATGCCCTGCGTGAAAGGGGGAATATGTTTAATAAAAAAAGAAATGGTTATGAAGTTGGAAATACTGTGTTCGAATCTAATCTATGCAATATAATTGTGAGTATAAATCAATAAAAATCAGCAGTATGAAAAAAATCGCATTATCAACATTTTTTATTATGATAGTGGTCGGCATCACACAAGCCCAAAGTTACACATCATGGAATATTACGGGAAACAGTTTACCAACAATATCTGTTGATACGTATTTCCTCGGCACCACAAATGCCACTCCACTGCGGATCAGGACGAACAACCAGGACCGCATGTATATCAGCAAGACAGGCAACGTGGGAATAGGTACCACAAAACCGCATCAGATGTTGCACATTGTTGACGGCAACCTGTTGATTTCGAGAACTTCCACTAACCGTGCACCAGGCTCTGCCAACGGGTCGCTACTCTTCGGCGACACCGCCACCACCGCTAACCCTGCCGGGGAATGGGGCATCGAATACGTGAACGACGACAATACCAGATCCGGATTAAACTTCTGGAAGCCATGGAATCCCAACAGCAACTATGGCAATTACTACCTGTTCTTGAAGGACGACGGCAACGTGGGCATCGGCACCAACAACCCGCAGGCGAAGCTGGCGGTGAACGGCGAGATCTTGGCCAAGAGCGTGCGGGTGAACACCAACGCCACCTATTGGCCGGACTACGTTTTTGAAGACAGCTACAACCTGATGAGCCTGAGGGAGCTGGAGCGGTATGTGAACGCCCACAAACATCTGCCGGGCGTGCCTTCCGCGCAGGAAGTTGAAGCGAAAGGCGACGTCGATCTCGGCGCGATGAACGCCCTCCTCCTGGAGAAGGTGGAGGAACTCACCCGCTATGTCATCGACTTGCAGAACCAGATTGACGAACTGAAGAAAGGAAAGGAGTAGGGTATGAGAAAGTTATTTTTTGCAATTATAGTGCTTTCTTGTTTTTTGACAGGATGCAAGAAAGATTGTGGGTTCCCTTATATGTCGAATGACACCCCTGCATTGAAACAAAACGACTACAACTCTTGTGAGGCAATATACAGAAACTACTACTACTTGGTGTGTCGCGGTTATAGTGAGGTTGATTACCCCTATTGGGCAAACGATGGGGACACTATAATGGTATGTGGTTACTTTCCCAAAGATTGGGATGGGGATCGAAACAATTTTATTCTTTTTGACAGTCCAGACAATGCGAATGAAACTACATTTTGCGTAAGTGTATTCGATGCTTCGCCAAAACTGCCAGAGGAAATCGACATATCCAAAAAATGTTACATTAAAGGGCACTTGTTCTTCAACATACTGCACCTCAGTTTTGGGAATTACCCCATTGTGCCCTGTATCAATGGTGTTTATGATGTAACTTTTGAATAAATGTCGGAATAACATGAAAAAAGCACTTTCATTAACGGTTATCATACATTTGTGTCTGTCATGCGGATTAGGTGCCCAAAATATGGTTACTGAAGCTGAAACCAGAACAGCAGCCGTGCACTATGCCCAATCGTTCCTGCAATATAATAACCTTTCTTCGTCAAACATCAAAACTGTGTATTCGTATGAAGAAGAATCCTATACTTTAATGCGGGAAGTTTTGTTTGACAATGGATTGTCTATCTTGTTCTCTGCATACAAATCCTGTTTGCCAGTATTGCTCTATACAACTAATTATTCTTCCGTGTTGGCTGATATTGAGAGTCTTCCCGCAGGATTACTTGACTTTATGCAAAACTATGCTGCCGCTATTACTGTTGCCGCTAAAGATGACCGTAACCTAAATGTACACTCTGATTGGTCCTTGCTTTTAAATGCAGACTTGTCAGAGGTAGTAGATCGTTCAGGTCATATTTACGGACCGTTATTAACAACCCAGTGGGGACAGGATAATCCTAACGGTGGTGTAATGTATAATGGTGGAATTTATAATGCATATAATTATTTTGTTGAGTCAACAGGTAGCACTTGTTCCCATGACACCTGTCCGACAGGATGTGTCGCTACGGCTATGGCTCAAATCATGAAATACTGGAACTATCCCGTATATGTGCCTAACAAAGTTGAACAATACGATTGGTGTAATATGCCAGACTGTTTGTATTATAGGACATTAAACCTTGATAATGGGAACTATGACACTAATGCTAACTATGTAATGGAGAGAAATGCAATAGCGAGGTTGATGGCAGATTGCGGCAGGGCGGCAAATATGCACTATTGTATGTATGATTGTCAATCATTTGCGTGGCCCATAGATGCAAGAAACGGTTTAGTGGACACGTTTGGGTATCATCCAGATGCCAATAGACAATTAAGATCAAGTTATTCTACCAAAACTTGGAAAAGAATGTTGATTGATGATTTGCGGGCAGGCAAACCCATATTATACGGCGGAATTTCCTGGAAAACTCAAGATTATCAATTGGGTGGTCATGCTTTCGTATGTGACGGTTATAATGAGAATACGGATAAATTCCACTTCAACTGGGGGCACGGAGGGGATAACAACACGTGGTGTGCAGTTGACAGCATCATAGAGGGAAACTACAACTGGAATCATCTCGAGCGTGCCGTTTTCAACATCCACCCCGGCACACCTCAGGACTACTGCGTCTTCGAGATGCCACTGTTTTTACATTATGCACAATATTACAACATGTATGGCAACACAACCCCCGCCCCTTGGTTGAACGTCCCCCTCACCTTCACCCGTCTGACCAGCGTGCCGAACGACCCGCAGCTCCCCGCCTCCTGGCGGACGATACCCTCCGGGGCGACCTCGGAATACGCCGCGCACGAGGAAATCGTGCTTCAGGACGGCTTCCTCGCGGAGCCGGGCTGCAACTTCTACGCGCACATCGTGCCGTGCCCGTCCTGCGACAGCCGGTCGGAAGACCCGTTTGCCTCCGCCTCGTCCGCCTCCGCCACTGACACCCTCCCCTCGCCCAAATCCCTGCAGCAATCCGCCTCTTTCGCCGATGACGCAACACTCAAGGTCTATCCCAACCCCGCCGGCGACCTCCTGCACATCGAGCTGGCCGGCGGCGCGGGCATCGCCAATGTGGCACTGTACGACTTGCAGGGGCGGGCTGTACGGACGCGATTAATCGCGTCCGCGAACAGCCAAACCGCGATGGTGGACGTCCGCAACGTCCCCGCCGGCGTATATTTCCTGCGCGTGACGGACGGGGAGGGGAAAGAATATGGGAGGAAGGTGGTGAAGAGATAGTGGGCGGCGTTCGTGAAAAATGTATTTTTACAAGCAAAAGAACATCAGAATAAAAATTACGGTTATGAAAAGAATTTTACAGTCAACTTTGATTCTAGCCTTGGCCTTGGCAGCCTGGACAACGGCGGTGGCGCAAAACACCTACCACCCCATCACCGACGGATGCACCTGGTCGGTGAGCAACGAGAAATACATGACCGCCGGCGACACCGTGCTGGACGGGAAAACCTACCTGAAACTCTACCGGCAGGTTGAAAACCAGCCTTTTGAATTTTCCCTTGAAAACGCTGAATATTTCGCGGCCATCCGCGACGACTCGACGGAAAGGAAGGTGTATGCGTACCTGCCGGCGGGAATTGGCATATATGATGTCATCAATCATTCAACCATTCATTCAGACACGGCGATGGATGCTCTTGTTTATGATTTTTCTTTGAAACCAGGAGATACAACCATTTACTATGCCTTAGGAGACAACATAGTCAAATGTGCCGCTGTCCGTAAAGCAACTGCGGACATTTCTGTCGGCTGGCAGG
>Ga0247610_10006597_pt1 | contig 12051 bp, 12 predicted proteins | sample 174DNAGHGhighgp2_FD_193483 | JGI IMG/M metagenome (GOLD analysis project Ga0247610, IMG submission 193483) | Sheep rumen microbial communities from Palmerston North, Manawatu-Wanganui, New Zealand - 1742 DNA GHGhigh gp2 | ecosystem: Host-associated > Mammals > Digestive system > Stomach > Rumen...
TCTATGTTCTTATCTCTTTTCATTCGAACGACGTTTTTCATATCGTATGTCATAGTTTTGCAGTCAGTTCTTTTAATGTTTTTCTTGCTCTCGATAGCAAGGTGTAAATGTTTTCGCGACTGAAATGAGTCAGTTCTTGTATCTGTTCGATCTCCAGTCCGTCAATGGTGCGTAACCGTAAAATAATTTGTTGGTCGCTTGGCAGTTTGTCAATCAGTTGTATTACTGCGTTGAGGTCACTTGCCGCTTCAATCTGATTTTCGGTGTTGTGGTCTAAAAGCGTCTCAAGGGTTTCATCATCTGCTTGTGTGCTTCGGGACTTGAGACGGTCAAGGCAGTTGTTCCGCACCATCGTTAAAACAAACGGAAGTGGTGGTTTGTCCGGCTCTATGGTGTCACGCTTGTTCCATAGTTCCGCGTACACATCTTGCACGCAGTCACGCGCCTCGTCACGGTTACGGAGTAAGTTGTATGCCAGTGCATACATTTTTCCGCTGAACGGCAAATATATTTGCGTGAACTGCTCGTGCGTCATAGAAACTTAGGACTACTTGTGCGCCTTGTACGTTTTTTTATTTTAGTTTTGTTATTGTATTATTTTGCCCTCAAATCATGTGCCATTTGCCACCATTTGTAGAGCCTCTCTATATGTAATACGATTTTCCCGCCCAAATCTTACAACCGAACCTCATTTTTTCCAAAAATCAGCACAAAGATGCAATATTTTTTTGAGATATGCTAATAAAATTTTGATTTTGATAGGGAATGTGTTGTCCCTGATTGTGCCGTTTTTGCCCTACCTACTTTGTGGGATATAGTGGTTGACGGTTATTCATTTATTCATCTAATTAAAGAGGAGGTTTGTATGAAACTATCGAATATTAAAACAATGACAACGAATTCCTTTACATATGGTGGGGCAGAAGCGAGCCGGTGCGTAGCTTACAGTGTGGTCAGATGCCAAGTCAACGTTTCATGACATGTGTTTCCTAAGTGTGCATATCTAACACTATTGTTGTGGTGAGTAGAGCATTAGTATAAATACATCCGTCATACTGTAGCAGGTTCGACTCCTGCCCTGACCACCCTCTACCGGCAACAAACGTAATGCGATTGTTGTCGGTTTTTATTGGTACAATATGAAAAAACAATGAATAGAATGCAAAAAAACATGTGATAAGTTATCGAAAATGGCCTTTTTTATAGAAATTTTTATTTTCTATTTGCATATTACAAATATTTTTTGTAATTTTGCGGCACAATTGGATGCAAACGTAGTTGACAGAACTGCTTTTGTATTAAGTTAAATAGACAAGATGATGGAAGATAATATAGAATTACCTCACAATCAACTGATACTTAATGCCGGCGAAACCCACGACGGTATTATTTTTTGTCCTTTTAGTGATCAGTCCCCCTCTGATTATGCAGCACAAAACACGTTCTCCGGCTCTTCCGGTGTCTTGCATCGAGCACCTATCTCCGGCGGTGGTAGCGGTTGGGTTTCCACTCCCGATTTCGGTCGTACGCTCTTATCCAAAGAAGTGCCGGTTGGCGATGTACAAACGTTGATCATCTTAGCTGCTATCTGGACGCTGTGGAAAACGCTGCATCACAAAAGAAGCCTTATGCTCCTTCTCTGCATTTCTCTCTTGGCGGGTTCTGCTCATGCGGGTGTTTCTTCGCTGTCTTTCAGCCCTGTAGCGGGTGGTACACGCATGACGGTAGTGCCGACTATTACCTCTGTTCCGGACGGCTCAGTCTCGGTTTGTTGGGGACTGTTTTACGATGCGGCTTGTTCGCATGAAGTGCCGGATGTGCATTTCCATCGTGCTGTTTCCGAGGGAAACAATGCCGTTTGGTTCACTACACCCTCCTCCGAAGGCACTTATTATATCCAAACCTCGCTTCATACCGGAAGCATTTGTGGCGGATTGATGGAAAGCACTTATATCTCCCCTTTGACTATCTATCCTTCGGATGCAGATGTTATTTTGGAACGGAATGCGCAAGCCCCGGCCATGCGTGTGGATATAACCGATGCTGCCGCCAAACAAGCTTATGCAGTAATGCGGTTCAGCAAGAGCGCCTTGAATGATGATTCGCGAACCCTTTATGAGCGGTATAACTATTTCATTTCCTTTCCCTTTGATGTGAAGATAGGTGATATCTATGGCATCGGAACCGTCGGCGCTGATTGGCGAATCCTGTATTACGACGGTCAGGGTCGTGCGGAAGAAGGATTCTTCGCCGAGCGAACGGACAATTGGATTATGTTCGACGACACGGAGGATGTGCTGCATGCCGGAGAGGGATATTTATTGCAATTGAATACTTTCAGTATGGAGGAGAGCAACGAAGCGATCTGGCAGAATCATGCGGACGTGGCTACTCTGTTCTTTCCGGCTCAATATACTATCAACGATTTGGAAACGACCGATGCTATCTTGCCGGCTTTAGGGGAAGCGTACCGGTGTACGATTGACCTGTCTGCCTCGTTGGGCGCAGAAGGAGACCGGCGAACGAAAGACAGTTATTGGCGGTGTATCGGCGTGCCGAGTTTTACTACTCCTTCTGCGGCGGATGGATTGGCATACCTGTATGTGTGGGATCGTAATGATAATTCGCTGCATGTTGTTTCCAGCGAGGGATTTACGTTTGAACCGATGCAAGCTTATCTGGTGCAAAACGGCGATGTGATCACGTGGCGGAATGTGACCAAACCCGCCTCTATCGTAGCGCGGCAGAAAGAGGATTATGACGAAGAAATCGAGTTGGTGTTGCTCCGAAACGAGAGTTTCATCGACCGGACGTATATCCGCCTGACGGATGAACTTTCTGTAACGGAGAACTTTGATTTCGGACGCGATCTGATCAAGGAACTCAATGCCGGGCAATCCAATATCTATACGCGGCTGGGATATGAGCGCCTTGCCGCCAACTGCTTGCCTTTCAACGATAGTGTTATGTCAATGCCGATAGGTATTCAGATTGAGGAGGCGGGCGAATACCGGATGCGTGTGCAAAGAGGCAATGTACCATGTACCATTTGGGATAGCGAGAGCGGGGTGCGCACAACGGATTATACCCTTTATCTGGCCCCCGGTACGTACGAAGGACGGTTCTATCTGGAAATAGGTGACCAAACACCAACGGGTATTCAGAATCCGGAAATCAGCAATCAGCCTTCGGGGGTGCGAAAAGTGCTCATAGAGGGAGTCCTTTATATCGAAAAAGACGGCAAAAGGTACTTAATCCGTTAAAACCTGCAAAATAATTTGCATATTTCAAAAAAATGTAGTACCTTTGCACTTGCAATCATGGAGACACTCATTTCTGTAATAGGCGGAGCGAATGTTGATCTGTCTGCATCGCTTCAGGATGCTTTCATCGCAGCAGATTCCAATCCCGGTCATGTGGAGGTTGGATATGGCGGAGTCGCGCGAAATATCGCGCATAATCTGGCATTGTTGGGGGCACGATCCCAATTGTTGACCATCTTCGGAGGAGATTTATTCGGCGGCTTGCTCTACGATTATTGCAAGCAGCAGAAGATTGATATTCACCTTTCCGACAGAGAACCGCACATGCGGTCGGGGCTCTACCTCTGTATCAATAACCATGCCGGAGAGATGATAGCTGCCGTGGCGGATACGGAAATTATTCGCGGGATCACGCCCGAATGGCTTGCCAAACGCAGCGGAGGAATCAATTCGTCCGATTATGTGATAGCGGACACGAATATCAGCGAAGAGGCAATCCGATGGCTAATGGAGCATGTAACCGTTCCCTTGTTCATTGACGGCGTGAGCACGACCAAAGCACACCGCGTGGTCAATGCTTTGCGCAAAAGCAAATTGCCTTACCTTCATACTCTCAAACTCAATCTGAAGGAGGCATTGGCAGTTACAGAAACATCCACCTATGCGGATGCCGCGCAATGTCTTCTGACCTGGGGCGTAACGCATGTCTATATTACGCTCAGCGGAGAAGGGGTCTATTGCCGTAATGCTGCGCAAGAGTGGCTTTTTCCTGCGCTACCGGGAGAGATCGTTAATACAACCGGAGCCGGGGATGCTTTTATCGCGGGAGTGGTCTATGCCCATTCCAAAGGTATCGATTTTCCACAAACAGCCCAGTACGGCCTCATGGCGGCAAGAGCGACCCTGATGAGCTCCAAAGCGGTTAATCCGGATATTGCCAATATCTTATTGTGACTAAAACCATAAATCATAAATCATAAATGAATAAATATCTGTCTATATCGCCGGAAGTGGCGGAAGCCTTGAAAGAGGGGAAGCCGGTAGTAGCGCTTGAATCGACTATTATCAGTCATGGCATGCCGTATCCGCAGAATGTGGAAACGGCTCTCCGAGTGGAGCAGACCATCCGAGAAAACGGAGCTGTTCCGGCTACTATCGCCATTATCGGCGGACAACTCAAAGCCGGTTGTACTCCCGATGAAATCGAGTATTTAGGCAAAAAAGGACAAGCGGTGATCAAAGCCTCCCGCCGTGACCTGCCGGTGCTCATCGCCCGCAAAGAGGACGGAGCCACAACCGTTACTACCACGATGATCATAGCCGCGTTGGCGGGTATCAAGGTGTTCGCTACCGGTGGCATCGGAGGCGTACATCGTGGGGCTCAACAGACCTTTGATATATCCGCTGATCTGGAAGAGTTGGCTGAGACGCCCGTCATGGTCATTTGTGCCGGAGCTAAGTCTATCCTGGATTTAGGATTAACCCTGGAGTATCTGGAGACGAAAGGTGTGCCGGTGATTGGTTTCGGAACGGACGAACTGCCGGCGTTCTATACGCGTCATAGCGGGTTCGGCGTGGATTACCGTATTGATACACCCGAAGAGCTGGCTGCGGCTTTTCAAGCCAAATTAGATTGCGGTCTGAAGGGCGGTATGCTCGTTACCAATCCCATTCCGGAGCAATATTCGATGCCCAAAGAAGTGATTGACAAAGCTATCAATCAAGCCCTGCTGGAAATGGACCAAGCGGGCATTCATGGCAAGCAATGTACACCTTTCCTGCTGGCTAAAGTGAAAGATTTGACCGGTGGAGAAAGTTTGGCTTCGAATATCCAATTAGTATTGAATAACGCCCGCCTTGCGGCTAAAACAGCAAAAGCTTTATGCGAAAGATAATGTCCCTTTGTACGTTCTGCGTCGTCCTTTTGTCCCTTGTTTCCTGCCATCGTCAGCCGATGCATGTGGTTTCCGTCACTACGCAAGCCATCCCTGTAGATGCTTCTGCAGATGCAATCCGGGACACTGACTACATCGCTCATTTAGCGCCTATTAAGGCAGATTTGGAGCGCGAGATGAATGTAGAAATCGGCTATGCTCCGGAAGCTATGTGGGTTGGCAGCCCCGAGTGTCCGATGCTCAACTGGGCTACAGACAGGCTTTGGGAGGCGGCAAAGCAGTATTATGATGGTCCGGTGGATATAGCTATTGCCAATATGGGAGGAATGCGCTGTTCCTGGAAGGCGGGTCCCATCACCAAAGAGATGGTGTTTGAACTCATGCCCTTCGACAACCAATTGGTGGTACTCACCTTGAAAGGATCGGATATCATCGCTTTGTGCGAGTCCTTTGCCCGATATGGGGCGCAAGGCGTTGCCGGTATGCGCGTCAAGATAGTGGATAACCAATTGGCGGATGTGCAGATAGGCGGCAAAGCGGTCGATCCGAATGCGACCTATACAGTGGCTACCAGCGACTACCTCTCCGGAGGAGCCGATCACATGGAGGCACTGAAAAACTATTCGGAAAGATGGAACAGCGATCTGCTGATCCGTGATTTATACCTTCAAGCCGTTAAAGACCAACACCTCGTTGGCGCTGACGTGGATGGACGTATGACCATTCTCCCATAAGGGAAGGTTTAACTCCACATGTCCGACGGGCGCATTGAAAAGAACAGGGTAGTCGTATTCAGCGACTGCCTTTTTTATGGTCTCATAGATGGAGCAACCCATTGACGGATCGTCTTCACAATCGCTGAATTGACCTACGATCAATCCGCCAAGACCCGCTAAAACACCGCTCATACGCAGGTTATTCATCATCCGGTCAATATGGTAATGCCGCTCTGCGATATCTTCAATCAGCAAAATCGGTTTCTGACGGCTCAATGCTGACGGCTGCATGCTGACGGCTGCATGCTGAATGCTGAAAGCCGTTCCTTGCAGACCATAGAGAACGGAGAGGTTGCCGCCGATGAGGGGACCTTCTGCTGCTCCGAAACGGTTCAGCGGATGGGCTTCCCACCGATATTCCAATGGCTCGCCCTTCAATGCCTTTCTTAGCGCCATGATAGGTTCGCTATCCTCCGGCAGAGTAGCGATATGCTTGCACATGATGCCATGTACGGAAGGCTGACGGCTGATGGCTGAAAGCAGATGCAGCTCCGTGATGTCGCTGAAACCGAGGATGGGTTTGGTGATGGGCGGTACACGGTCAATGATGCGTTGCAATCCATATCCGCCGCGGCTGCAAAGGAGCATGTCCACCGTCGGATCAACGAGCCCTTCGGTCAGATCTGCCAAACGCTCTTCATCCGTTCCGGCGAACCGTCCCCATTGGTGGCGTGCGTGTGTACCTTCACTTACCGTAAAACCCCATGAGCGTAAGCGTGTGGAGGCCTGATCAATATAGATAGGATCAATAGATCCTGAAGGCGATAGAATGCGGATATGTTTCATAAATGTCAAATGTCAAATGTCAAATCTCCAATCTCAACTATACATCTTCCCCTCAATCCAGTTAACAAGACGTTTGGGCAAGAGTCTGTCCAAGAAACAGAAGATGCGGTATAAACCTCCTCCTACGTACTGCGGTTTGGGGCTGCGGCAGGTAGCAATCCGGTAAAGTAATTTAGCCATTTGGAGAGGCGCCATTCCTCCTCGCTCATCTTTCTCCATCGCGGTAACGGCTTTGCCGGCATGGCGGTAGATGTCCTCACCGGCGGTGGATTTGCATCGCGCATCCGTAAAACCGGTACTCACATCGCCCGGCATCATAACCGACACTTGGATGCCGAACTCGCGCACCTCGTTCGCCAACGCCAATGCCATCGCATTAATAGCAGCCTTGGAGGCAGAGTAGAAAGATTGATAGGGAACAGCCAACACAGCCGCTACGGATGAAGTGTAAATAATGCGTCCGCTATGTTGCTTGCGCATTTGAGGCAGAACCGCTTGCGTGAAACGTACTGCCCCCATGAAATTGACATCCATCTGTCGTTGCGCTTCGGCTATCTCAGTAAACTCCACCGGACCCGATATGCCAAAACCGGCATTGGAGATAGCTACATCAATATGATCGGTCTGCGTTAAGACCTCTTCGATAGCCTTCTTGCAACTCGCCTCGTCGCACACGTCACACACCACGTGGTACACTTCTCCTCCCCTACAGGGGGAGGTCGGGTGGGGCTTTCGACTCAACTCAAAAACACGCCAGCCCCGCTCGGCAAAGAGCGAGGCTGTGGCTTTTCCGATACCGGAACTACCGCCGGTGATAACAAGTGTTCGCATTCTATATTCTATATTCTATCAGGCGCAGCCGGTCTATATTCCATCAGGCATAGCCGGTCTATATTACATTTTCGGTGCCCCTTCTTTGAGGACTCGAGCGATGATCTCTACCGCTTCGTCAATGATCTGCTCTGTATGGGTCGCCATCAGGGTCGTACGCAGCAGACACTCGCCTTCTACACAAGCCGGAGCAATAACCGGGTTCACATAAACACCTTCATCAAACATCTTCTTACCAAAATAGAGCGTATCCAGCGTCTTGTAGGTAAAGATGGGTACGATGGGGGTTGGAGCTTCAATGATCTTCACACCTGCGGCGATGAGCTGTTTCTGGAAGTACTTAGCCAGATGCATCAATCGCTCCGGACGTTGAGGATCTGCAATCAGTTGATGCAATGCTTCCAAAGCTGTCGCTGCTGAACATGGCGTGATAGAGGCAGAGAAAATGAACGGACGGCTCACGTGACGCAACCAATCGGCTACACGATGGCTGGTCAGCATACAACCGCCAATCGATGCAAGCGATTTGGAGAATGTCAACATCGTGATATCCACTTTATCGGTCAATCCGAAGTGCGCCGCTGTTCCGCGACCACCGGGACCTAATACTCCAAATCCATGCGCATCGTCCACCATCACGCGAGCACCGTATTTCTCGGCTAATTCGCAGATCTGAGGCAATTTGCATATATCGCCGCGCATCGAGAAGACGCCGTCCGTGATGATCAACTTACCGGCATTCTCCGGGATGGATTTGAGCTGACGCTCCAGATCCTCCATGTCCGAGTGACGGTAACGAAGTACCTTCGCGTAACTCAAACGGCAAGCATCATAGATAGAAGCGTGGTTCTCGCGGTCGTTCAGGATATAATCATCCTTACCGCAGATGGCAGAAATAATGGCGAGGTTGGTTTGGAAACCCGTTGAGCAGGTCATACACTCCTCATATCCCGTGAACGCTGCTATCTCGCGCTCCAACTGAAGGTGCAAGTCCAGCGTACCGTTCAAGAAACGGCTTCCGCTCACACCGGTTCCGTATTTATCCAAAGCGGCATGACCGGCTTGGATAACCGCCTCGTTCTCCGTGAAGCCCAGGTAGTTATTACTGCCGAGCATGATCACGCGGTGGTTCTCCATTTGAACGATCGGAGCCTGACGGCTTTCCAACTCGTGGAAATACGGATAGATACCTAATTTGCGAACCTGCTTGAGAGTCTCAAAATGGTCACATTTTTCAAATAAATCCATTGATTGATAGTTTAGAGTTTAGAGTTTAGAGTTTAGAGAAGTTTTTAGGTTTTAAGTTAAAAAGTTTATCTTTCAACTTTCAACTAGAAGACTTCTCTCAACTCTCAACTTTCAACATTTAACTTATTAAAGAACGTTAAGTTCTTTGAGGATAGCGGTTGTCTTACGAACGGCAGCTTCGCTCTCATGCAGTTTAGCACGCTCAGCCTCGCTGATGTTCAACTCTAAGATCTTCTCGATACCGTTCTTACCGATGATACAAGGAACACCGATGGTGATATCCTTCATACCGTATTCGCCTTCGAGAGCGGCGGAGCAAGGGATCATCTTCTTCTGGTCCTTGATGATAGCCTCTGCTACCGAAGCAGCCGCTGCACCGGGAGCCATCCATGCGGAAGTGCCGAGCAGACCGGTAAGGGTAGCTCCGCCGACCATTGTGCTCTTAACTACGTTCTCCAACTCCTCTTCGCTCAGGAACTCAGATACATTGATACCTTTGTAAGTCGTGTAGCTCGTCAAAGGAATCATGGTGGTATCTCCGTGACCGCCGATTACGAAACCATCTACATCGTTGGCGTTGCACTTCAGAGCTTGGCTCAAGAAATATTTCAGACGTGCGCTATCCAAAGCACCACCCATACCGATCACGCGGTTACGCGGCAGACCCAGAGCATGCAGCGTCAGATAAGCCATCGTATCCATCGGGTTGGAAACAACAACGAGAATAGCGTTCGGGCTGTATTTGAGAACCTGGTCACATACGCTCTTTACGATTCCGGCATTCACACCGATCAACTCCTCACGGGTCATACCCGGCTTACGGGGCAGACCGGAAGTAATAATCACTACATCCGAACCGGCTGTTTTGCTGTAATCGTTGGTTACTCCCTCTACTACAGTATCAAAACCCATCAACTGTGCTGTCTGCATGATATCCATTGCCTTGCCTTCTGCAAAACCCTCTTTGATATCAATCAAACATACTTCGTTAGCCACTTCGTTTACGGTCAATACATTCGCGCACGTAGCACCTACGTTACCTGCGCCTACAACAGTTACTTTACTCATAATGGTATAAATTTTTAATTATCAATGGTCTATTTTTAATGCTTATTCTCAAAAAAGCTTGCAAATTTACTACTTTTTTTTCATATACGCAAGCGCGCGGGGAATTTTTATGCAAAAAATCTACTTTTTGCAATGCAAAAACGCCAAATATTCTTGTTCCGGCTGTCCGGGGGTGGGAATTAACTCCGATTTGTTCATCACTCCGAGAGCCTCCAGATCCATGATGGTGGAGTACCCCGAGCGGGCAATAATATGCTTGGCGTGGAGTAGAGCGGTTGCCAATTCGCGGTCTGTCATGTACGGCACAAGGGTGATATTGCCTCTTTTGATGCGCGTATTCGGACGATTCATCAGACCCTGTACAATCATCACTTGCTCTTCCGAACCGGTATAGCGCCGGACGATCTCCCGCTCCAACATCGTTCGCTGAGGCTCCAAACCACTTAGAACAGCTACTACCGTTTGCATCTCGTTCGCTTTACAGACATCTTTGTAGGATGTAAACCGACTTTGCGGTCCGATATACCGAATGTCCCTTTGTACATTGTCCATTGTCCTTTGTCCATTGTACATTGTACATTGTCCCTTTGTACATTGTCCATTGTCCCTTTGTACTTTAATATGGCTTAATTCTCCGGCTAAACTATGCGATGGATCCTCATAATCAGGAACCCATACTTCCTTAAATCGCTTGTAGATACGCGCATGAAGCCGCTCGGCAATAGGTTCAAGCCATCTCCAGCCTTTGGGCAGCAGGATATGCAACTGATGGGTCATGTAGATGCACTCTGTTTGGGAATGGTATAGCCCGAACCGGTTATCGGAGATCACACGGTCGATGGGCTCTTCTTGGAGAACCGATTGCAATATAGCATGGTCTTTGATGGACCACGCGATCAATTGCGGCAACGCTTTGCACATCGCCCAAACCTGACTCTTGCCGCGGCTATAGGTCAAATGCAAAGGAGCTAAATAAACGTATCGTAAAGTGGGAAAATGTTTTCGGAGTAGCGTCAGACTCTCGCCGTCACCGCCTAAGATCACTTCGTTTCCCTCATCAACCAACTGACGCACCAACGGTACGCAACGACTCGCGTGTCCGAGTCCCCAGTTCAATGGTGCTACAAGTATCGTCATGCGGATATACTGACATCAAATCCTTTCGCAATTAGCGGAGCAGCAATTCTCCCCATTTCATCGGGAGAAATCTTCTCTAAATGTTCCTCCGGAGTCTTACGGTCAATGACATAAATCATGATCTTTTTCGGGTGCAGATCTTCGACCGCGTTGTACCATGCTGTCAACTCGTCCGGTGTGGTGTTGTCAATGGGCTGACCCGCATGTTCTCCGCGTAAGAAGCAAGTCTGCAAGGTGAAATCACCGTCAAACTGCTTCAACCATCCCACGATAGTTTCTACATTGAGTTGCCCGTTTACCGGCAGGTCTATTCGACGCATCATGGTGTCGGTGGCGGCATCGAGTTTGAGAATCCGGTTGTCGCATAGCCATAATGCTTCTACCACATCCGTTCTGCCTAATTGTGTCGAGTTGCTCAAAACGCTCACTTTGGCATTTGGACAATAGCGGTCCCGTAAGGCGATGGTGTCTCGAATAATTCCGTTGAAATCGGGGTGAAGTGTCGGTTCTCCATTGCCAGAGAAAGTGATTACATCCGGCGTTATATGTTCCTGTAGAAGCGCTATCAGTTTGGTCTCTAAGGCGGTTTTAATTTCCTCGCGGGTCGGTAATTGAGGATGATGCGCCGGCTCGTTCCAGCCGCATTCGCAATAGACACAGTTAAACGTGCATAATTTATGCGTTAGAGGCATGATCTCCATCCCCAAACTAATCCCTAACCGCCGGCTATGGATCGGACCGTATGCAATCTCTGAAAATAACATTTTTGTTGTTGGTATTCAGCTTTCAGCATTCAGCATTCAGCTTTCAGCATTCAGATTCTATGCGGCTGACAGCTGATGGCTGATGGCTGACAGCTCCATTTACACATTAATCACTCTGTTTCCCAAAATTTTGCAAATCTCATTGCGTTTCTCTAATAATTGAGGTTGGTGCGCCAGTAACTCAAACTGCTCTTTGATATTGCCGCTTGCTTGAGCTTCTTTCAGCGATGTCTCCAATTGCTCTATCTGCAGGTTGATTACCGTCAGTTTCATTTCAAACAGC
>Ga0247610_10006599_pt1 | contig 12050 bp, 11 predicted proteins | sample 174DNAGHGhighgp2_FD_193483 | JGI IMG/M metagenome (GOLD analysis project Ga0247610, IMG submission 193483) | Sheep rumen microbial communities from Palmerston North, Manawatu-Wanganui, New Zealand - 1742 DNA GHGhigh gp2 | ecosystem: Host-associated > Mammals > Digestive system > Stomach > Rumen...
CACCACATTCACCCCCATGCGTTTCGCCGTTTCCAACTGCACGTCGTTAGAGTCAGGAAATGCCTTTGCATAGCTGTACACCCCCGTGATGGGATGATTTCCCCCTTCCACGATGTCGATGTCGAGCCTTGGCAAAGGCAGGAAAGCCAATCGCTTGTCTTCCTGTGCCTTATCGTTGTTTTCTTCCTTGTCGATGCTATCGGTCTTGACCGAATCACCAGCAATGTCATTCCTAATCGAATCGCCGACCTTGCCATCCTCCTTATCCTTGTCATCGATGCTTTCCGTCACGCGTGCAGTCTGTCCGCGTTGTTCGGCAATGGACGGAAAGGCACACCTGACTAGCGCCAGTATGATGACTACGATGCCGAAGCCTTGCAAGAACTTGTTTTTTGTCATATCATATATTGAAATGTGATGCATATCCGCGACGGGCACCCGCAGTTTATAGAAAATGCACGTGCAAAGTTACGATAAAATCTTCAAAAACCACTTGTGGAGAAACAAAAGCGTCAAAAAAGTAAAGTTCCCCGTCACATTTCTGTTGTCAGAGGTGGTGTTTTCATGATTTTTGCGTATTTTTGCATCAAAATTCAACACACATACATTGATAGAGAAGCATATTGTATTAGAGGACATTGACCCGGTGGTGTTCTACGGAGTCAACAACATCCATCTTCAGATGGTGAAGTCACTGTTTCCCAAGTTACGCATCGTAGCTCGCGGCAACGTGCTCAAAGTGCTTGGCGACGACGACGAGACAGAGCGTTCGAAGACAACATCGAGGCCATCCGCAAGCACGTGGAGCGCTTCAACACCCTCACTGAGGAAGACATCATAGACATAGTGAAAGGTCGTCAGACGAAAGCCGAGAGCGTGAAGGATGTTGTAGTATACAGCATCTCCGGTCGTCCCATCAAGAGTCGCAGCGCCAACCAGCAGACTTTGGTCGACTTGTTTGAGCGCAGCGACATGGTTTTCGCCGAAGGTCCCGCCGGCACAGGCAAGACTTATTTGAGCATCGCCCTTGCCGTGAAGTCCCTGAAGGAGAAATGCGCTAAGAAGATCATCCTTAGCCGTCCCGCCGTAGAGGCTGGCGAGAAGTTGGGTTTTCTTCCCGGCGATATGAAAGACAAGATCGACCCCTACCTTCAGCCGCTCTACGACGCTTTGGAAGACATGATTCCCGCCACGAAGTTGCAAGAGATGATGGACAAGCGCATCATCCAGATAGCCCCCCTCGCTTTCATGCGCGGTCGCACTCTCAGCGACGCCGTCGTCATCCTCGACGAGGCCCAGAACACCACTCCCGCCCAGATCAGGATGTTTCTCACCCGCATGGGTTGGAACACGAAGATGGTGATTACCGGCGACCTTACCCAGATAGACCTCCCCCGCAGTCAACGCAGCGGTTTGGCCGAGGCGATGGAATTGTTGGAGGGCATCGAAGGCATCGGCTTCGTGCGTATGGAAAAGAAGGACATCGTAAGACACAAGTTGGTGACCCGCATCGTCAACGCTTATGAGCGCGCCGACAAAGCCTCAGCCAAGGAACGCCAGGAAAGTCAAGCCCTTCGCATGGGCCATCACGAGACAAAGGAAACATAACAAGAAAAAATAGCCAACATTCATCAAGAAAGAAAATGAAAGCATTGACAAAGACCGCATTCCAATTTGCGGGCCAGACAGGAGTTTACCACGGCAAGGTGCGCGACGTATACACCATCGACAACGACCTGATGGTGATGGTAGCCACCGACCGCATTTCAGCCTTCGACGTGATCCTTCCCAAGGGAATCCCCTACAAGGGACAGGTGCTCAACCAGATTGCCTCCAAGTTTCTCGACCAAACCAGCGACATTTGTCCAAACTGGAAATTGTGCACCCCCGACCCGATGGTGACGGTGGGTTTGAAATGCGAAGGATTCCGTGTCGAGATGATCATCCGCTCCATTCTCACCGGTTCCGCCTGGCGAGCCTACAAGGAAGGCTGCCGTGAGTTATGCGGCGTGCAGTTGCCCGACGGCATGGTTGAGAACCAGCGTTTCCCCGAACCCATCATCACACCGACGACGAAAGCCGACGAAGGACACGATATGAACATCTCCAAGGAAGAAATCATCAGCCAAGGCCTGGTATCCGCCGCCGACTATGCAGTGATGGAAGACTACACCCGCCGTCTGTTCGCCCGTGGCCAGGAGATAGCAGCCCGCCACGGCCTCATCCTCGTGGACACGAAATATGAATTCGGCAAGCGCGACGGCCAAGTGTACCTCATCGACGAGATACACACCCCCGACAGCAGCCGTTACTTCTACGCCGACGGTTACGAGGAGAACCTCGCCTCCGGCAAGCCCCAGCGCCAGTTGTCGAAAGAGTTTGTGCGTCAATGGCTCATCGAGCATGGCTTTATGAACGAACCCGGGCAGGAGATGCCCGAGATCACCGACGCCTATGCCGAGAGTGTCAGCGACCGCTATATCGAACTATATGAGCACATCACCGGCGAGCAGTTTGTGAAAGAGGCGTACGACGGCGACCTTGCCGAGCGTATAGAGAAGAACGTGAGCGAGTACCTCGCCAATCGTTGAGAAGATGTACGGCCAGGAGGAAATCAAGCCCTATGACAGCCGTTCCGGCAAAGGCGAACAGGTAGAGCGCATGTTCGACACCATCGCCTCGCGTTACGACCTACTCAACCATTGGATGTCTTTCGACATCGACAAGCGGTGGCGTAGGGCAGCCATCCGCCAATTGGCCCCCTTCCACCCGGAAACCATTCTCGACATCGCCACCGGAACAGGCGATTTCGCCATAGAGACAGCCAAGATGCTATCGCCCAAGATGCTGAAGGGCGCCGACATCTCAGAAGGGATGATGGCGATAGGTCGTGAGAAAGTGGCCAAGGCCGGTCTTTCCGAAATCATCACCTTTGAGAAGGAAGACTGTCTGTCACTCACATATGCCGAAGGAAGTTTCGACGCCGTCACCTCCGCTTTCGGCATCCGCAACTTCGCCGATCTCGACCAAGGCCTTCGCGAAATGCATCGCGTGTTGCGCCCCGGCGGCCACCTGAGCATCGTGGAACTCACCCACCCCACCCGATTCCCGATGAAACAGCTTTTCTGGTTGTACAGCCACACCATCCTCCCCCTCTACGGCCGCCTGGTGTCCAAGGACACCCTTGCCTACGACTATCTCACCGCGACCATCAAAGCGTTTCCCCAAGGCGAAGCCATGATGGAGATCATGGGCAAAGCCGGATTCCGAGAGTGCACATTCAAGCGCCTTACCTTTGGCATTTGCACCATGTATTTTGCCACCAAATAAGCCCCATCCCCCGCAGGGAAAGTGAAGCCATCTTCACCATATATTGAGAACAACACCACCTTAACGAAAAAAGGAAAGAAATGGACAAATACGGACTGATAGGCTATCCCCTCACCCACTCGTTTTCCATCGGCTATTTCAACGAGAAGTTCGAGAACGAGGGAATAGATGCGGAATACGTGAACTTCGAGATTCCGTCCATAGAGATGCTGCCAGAAGTGATTGCCTCCAACCCCGAGCTGCTCGGTCTGAACGTCACCATCCCCTACAAGGAGAAAGTGATGAGCTACCTCGACTTCATCAGTCCCGAAGCCAGGGCCATCGGCGCCGTGAACGTCATCAGCGTCATCCACAAAGGAAGAAACATCTTGCTGAAAGGTTACAACAGCGACGTGATAGGCTTCACTCAAAGCATAGAGCCCATGCTTGAGCCCTTCCACAAGAAAGCCCTCATCCTTGGCACCGGCGGAGCTTCCAAGGCCATCAATTACGGTTTGAAGTCCCTGGGTCTGGAGACGGTTTTCGTCAGTCGCTACGAGCGCCCCGGCACCATCCAATACAATAAATTGACAGGCGACGACGTGCGTGAATACAATGTTATCGTGAACTGCACTCCCTGCGGCATGTATCCCCATACCAACGAATGCCCCGACCTTCCCTACGAAGCCATGGACAGCCACAACCTGCTCTACGACCTCATCTACAACCCCGACGAGACGATGTTCATGCACAAAGGTGCCAAACAAGGCGCCACCGTGGTGAACGGCCTTGAGATGCTCCTGCTACAAGCCTTTGCCAGTTGGGAGTTCTGGCACAACAGGTAAAAGGCTATAGAGCAGAATTGTAACACATCAACATAAAGGAATCCCAATGGAAGAAAACAGCACCAACCGCTATATGCAACGAGGCGTCTCAGCCGCTAAAGAGGATGTTCACAATGCCATCAAGCACATCGACAAAGGCCTCTATCCCTGTGCGTTCTGTAAAATCATCCCCGACATCCTCGGCGGCGACCCCGAATACTGCAACATCATGCATGCCGACGGCGCCGGCACGAAGTCGTCTCTGGCCTATATGTACTGGAAGGAGACCGGCGACCTCGGTGTGTGGAAAGGCATCGCACAAGATGCCATCGTGATGAACACCGACGACCTGCTCTGCGTGGGTGCCACCGACAACATCCTGGTGTCGAGCACCATAGGCCGCAACAAGCACCTCATCCCGGGTGAAGTGGTCTCAGCCATCATCAACGGCACCGACGAACTGCTAGGTGAGTTGCGCTCGATGGGCATCGGCATCCACCCCACAGGCGGCGAGACAGCCGACGTGGGCGACCTGGTGCGCACCATCATCGTCGATTCCACCGTGGCCTGCCGTATGAAGCGCAGCGACGTGGTGGACAATGCCAACATCCGTCCCGGCGACGTCATCGTGGGGCTGTCGTCGACCGGCCAGTCCACCTATGAGCATTGTTACAACGGCGGCATGGGGAGCAACGGCCTCACCTCGGCCCGTCACGATGTCTTCGCAAAATACCTTGCCGCACTATTTCCCGAGAGCTACGACCATGCTGTCCCCGACGAACTGGTGTACAGCGGCCGTCACCGCCTCACCGACCCCGTGGAGGGAACCGGTCTCGACGCCGGCCGTCTGGTACTCTCCCCCACCCGCACCTACGCCCCCGTGGTGAAACGTCTTCTCGATGCTCATCGCCCTGAGATTCACGGCATGGTGCACTGCACCGGTGGCGCCCAGACCAAGGTGCTTCATTTCGTGGGCGACAACTGCCACGTGGTGAAGGACAACCTTTTCGCCACCCCGCCACTCTTCCACCTCATCCAAGAGGCGAGTGGCACCGACTGGCGAGAGATGTACCAAGTGTTCAATATGGGACACCGGATGGAAATCTATGTCGCCCCATCGCTGGCCGACGATGTCATCGCCATCTCCAAGTCGTTCAACATCGACGCGCAGGTGGTAGGACACATCGAGGAAGGCCCGAAGAGCCTAACCATCCGTTCCGAATATGGAGAGTTCAATTATTAATCCACCCAGATGTTATGAAACATTTCACCCTTTTCATTTTGATTGCCAGCATCATCTTATTGGTCACCAACCTGTTCATGGCATACTACAACTGGAGTCATGGGCTGTCATATTGGACTCATATCGTATTGGGTATCGCCATGGCAGTCACTGCATACTCATCATATAAACACTACAAACGCAAGAAATAGAATGGACAACAACAGCATATTACAAAAACTCGACGGTCTCGAGGCAAGGTTCGAAGAGGTATCCACGCTCATCACCGACCCCGATGTAATCAGCGACCAGCAACGTTTCGTGAAACTCACCAAGGAATACAAGGACCTGAGCGACATCATGGACGCGCGGAAGCGCTACATCGCATGCCTGAACACCATCAAGGAAGCGAAGGACATCATCGCCAACGAGAGCGACCCCGACCTTCGCGAGATGGCGCGTGAGGAACTGTCTTTGAACGAGGAGTTGCAACCGAAGATAGAAGAAGAAATCAAGATAGCCCTTGTGCCAAAGGATCCCGAAGACGCCAAGAACGTACAGATGGAAATCCGTGCAGGCACCGGTGGTGACGAAGCTTGCCTCTTCGCGGGCGACCTGTTCCAGATGTACAAGCGCTTCTGCGACTCCAAGGGTTGGAAACTCTCCGTCACCAGCGTGAGCGAAGGTGCCGTAGGCGGTTACAAGGAGATAGACTTCGCCGTGAGCGGCACCGATGTCTATGGCACATTGAAATACGAGTCCGGCGTCCACCGCGTTCAACGCGTGCCTGCCACCGAGACACAAGGCCGCATGCACACGTCGGCAGCCACGGTGGCCGTACTGCCTGAAGCAGACAAATTCGAGGTCAACATCAACGAGGGCGAAATCAAATGGGACACCTTCCGTTCCAGCGGTGCCGGCGGCCAGAACGTCAACAAGGTGGAGTCGGGAGTACGCCTGCGCTACATGTGGAAGAACCCCAACACTGGCGAGACCGAGGAAATCCTCATCGAATGTACAGAGACCCGCGACCAACCGAAGAACAAGGAGCGTGCTCTCTCACGCCTCTATACCTTCATCTACGACAAGGAGCACCAGAAATACATTGACGACATCGCCTCACGCCGCAAGAGCCTGGTGTCTTCGGGCGACCGCTCCGCCAAAATCCGCACCTACAACTTCCCCCAAGGACGTGTCACCGACCACCGCATCGGGTTCACCACCCACGACCTGCAAGGGTTCCTTGGCGGCAACATCCAAGCGATGATTGACGCCCTCACCGTAGCAGAGAACGCAGAACGGATGAAAGAAAGTGAACTTTAGAAAATTGAAAATTGAAAATTGAATTTTTGGAGCAGCGAGAGCAGAGTCAAGCTTGCTTGAACTCTGCCGAATCGTGACAAAAATCAGCGAAGCTAAGATTGAAGATTACGCCATGACAAGAAAAGAACTCATCAATCAAATCAAGACCAAACGCAGTTTCCTATGTGTTGGTCTAGACACCGATATCAAGAAAATTCCCAGCCACTTGTTGGAAGAGGCCTCACCCATCTTCTCATTCAACAAGGCCATCATCGACGCTACTGCACCCAATTGCGTGGCATACAAACCCAACCTCGCCTTTTACGAGAGCCTCGGTGTGAGCGGCATTGCCGCCTTCGAGCAGACGGTGAAATACCTGAAGAAATTCTACCCCCTCCATTTCATCATTGCCGACGCCAAACGAGGTGACATCGGCAACACCTCCGCAATGTATGCCCGCACATTCTTCGAGGAATATGACATCGATTCACTCACCGTTGCCCCCTACATGGGTGAAGACAGCGTTGGACCGTTTCTGGAATATGACGGCAAATGGGTCATCCTGCTCGTCCTCACCAGCAACAAGGGCTGTCACGACTTCCAACTGACGGAAAGCAAAGATGGTGAACGGCTCTTTGAGCGAGTGATACGCCAGTCGCAACAATGGGCCGGTCCCGACAAGATGATGTATGTGGTGGGAGCGACACGAGGTGCCATGTTCGAGGACATCCGCCGCCTCGCACCCGACCATTTCCTCCTCGTGCCCGGCGTGGGCGCGCAAGGCGGGAGCCTCGGCGAGGTGTGCCGCTACGGGATGAACAACGACTGTGGACTATTGGTGAATTCCTCTCGTGGCATTATTTATGCCAGCAATGGCACTGACTTCGCCGATGCCGCCGCCACCAGTGCGAAGGCGTTGCAGCAGGAAATGGCTGTAGAATTGGAGAAGAAAGGACTGTAATGTCTGTAGGCAAGATCATCAACGACCCCGTCTTCGGCTTCATCAAGGTACCCGGAGGTCCCTTGATGGAAATTGTGGACCATCCTTTGATGCAGCGTCTTCGCAACATCAAGCAATTGGGTTTGGCCTCCGTGGTGTATCCCGGAGCGCAACACACCCGTTTCCAGCATTCCTTGGGGGCGTTCCATCTGATGGGCGAGGCCGTGGTGACCTTGAGCCAGAAAGGTATCTTTATTTTCGATAGCGAGGCGGAAGCAGTGAAGGCCGCCATCCTGATGCACGACATCGGTCACGGCCCATTCTCACACGTGTTGGAGCACACGCTGATGGAAGGGGTGTCCCACGAGGATGTGTCGCTGATGATGATGGAAAAAATCAACACCGAGATGAACGGCTGTCTCAACCTCGCCTTGAACATCTTCAAAGACCACTACTCCAAGCATTTCCTGCACCAACTCATCAGCAGCCAACTCGACATGGACCGCCTCGACTACTTGCGCCGCGACAGTTTCTTCACCGGCGTGACGGAAGGCAACATCGGCAGTGCCCGCATCATCAAGATGCTCAATGTGGTGGACGACAACCTCGTGGTAGACTCGAAAGGCATCTACTCGATAGAGAACTACCTCACCTCCCGCCGCCTGATGTACTGGCAGGTCTATCTGCACAAAACCACCGTGGCCACGGAGAAAATGCTTGTCAACCTGCTGCTACGTGCAAAACTTCTCATGCAGTCGGGTACTCCTCTTTTCGCCACTCCCTCCCTCCAATATTTCCTCACCCAACCCATTGACAAGGCTTTCTTCAACAGCCACCCTGAAGCATTGGAGCACTACAGCCGCCTCGACGACACCGACATCCACTGCTCCATCAAGGAATGGGTGCGCAGCACTGACAAGGTGCTCTCGCTGCTGGCCAGCAACGTGGTGGCACGTCGCCCCTTCAAGGTGGAAGTGCACGAGCAGCCCATCGATTATGAGCGTCTGGAAGATTTGGAGAACCAACTGATGCAAACCTATGGAGTGAGTCGCGAGGATGTGAAATATCTTTACAATGTGAGCAAAATAGAGAAGGATATGTACGACATCCACGAAGACCACATCACCATTCTTTTCAAGGACGGCACGATGAAAGACATCGCCGACGCTTCTGAAATCCTCAATGTCTCGCTCCTGTCAAAAAAAGTGAGCAAATACTTCCTCTGTTACCAGAGGTGAGACGAAATCAGGGGGGCACCGTAAAAAATTGTTAAAACACGATTTCGCAGGAACAACCTACGCAAAAAATGCGTAAATTTGTATTTTCGAAACCCAACCACCTTTGTTGTACAAAAATAAACGATTATGAAAAAATCTTTTCCAGCATCCGAACTGATCATCAATTCTGATGGTTCATGCTTCCATCTGCATCTACGTCCAGAACAACTGGCCGACCGCGTAGTGCTCGTTGGCGACCCCGCCCGAGTGAACACCGTAGCCAACCACTTCGACAGTATCGAGTGCGAAGTACAGAGTCGTGAGTTCCACACCATCACCGGCACCTACAAAGGCAAACGCATCACTTGCCAGAGCCATGGCATCGGCTGCGACAACATCGACATCGTGATGAACGAGCTCGACACCTTGGCCAACATCGACTATTCCACCCGCACCGAATTCGATGAGCACCGCACTCTGACATGCGTACGCATCGGCACCTGCGGCGGGCTGCAACCCTTCACCCCCACGGGATGCTTTGTCGCATCTGTGAAGAGCATCGGATTCGACGGTCTTCTGAATTTCTATGCCGACCGCAACAAGGTCTGCGACCTCGACCTTGAAGAAGCCTTCAAGAAGCACATGGATTGGAACCCCATCAAGGGTGCGCCCTATGTGTCGGTGGCCGATACCGACCTCATCAACCAGATAGCTAAAGACGACATGGTGCGAGGCTACACCATCTCCTGCGGCGGCTTCTATGGTCCTCAGGGTCGTGTGCTTCGTGCAGACATCGCCGACCCACGCCAGAACGAGAAGGTGGAATCGTTTGAATATGATGGCATGCGTGTCTGCAACTTCGAGATGGAGTCTTCGGCCCTTGCCGGCCTCGCCTCACTCCTCGGCCACCGCGCCATGACTTGCTGTATGGTCATCGCCAACCGTTATGCCAAGGAGATGAACACAGAGTACAAGAATTCCATCGACACCCTTATCGAGAAGGTGCTTGAAAGGATTTAACCCATGGCCTATCTGAACGATGACACCATTTGCGCCCTTGCCACCGCCTCCGGCGGTGCGATGGCCATTATCAGAGTGTCAGGCACCCAAGCTATCTCCATCGCCGATGCCCTGTTTGTCTCACCAACAGGGCATCGGCTTATTGACTCCCGCAGCCACACCGCCCATTACGGCACTCTCCGTGAAGGTGATGGCGAGGTCATCGACGACGTGGTGGTCACGGTGATGCGCGCCCCACGTTCCTATACCGGAGAAGACACAGCGGAAATCAGTTGCCACGGCTCGCGATACATCATCACACTCATCCTCCATGCGCTCACCAAGCACGGTTGCCGCCAGGCTCTTCCCGGAGAGTTCACACAGCGTGCCTTCTTGAATGGCAAACTCGACCTCAGCCAGGCTGAGGCTGTGGCCGACCTCATCAACTCCACAAACAGCGCAACGCACAAGATGGCGCTGAGTCAGTTGCGAGGCAACTTCAGCCACGAACTCGGCGTGCTCCGCGAAGAACTGCTAAGGCTGACTTCATTGTTGGAACTGGAGTTGGACTTCAGCGACCATGAGGACCTGGAGTTTGCCGACCGCAGCGAATTGCTGCAAATCGCGGAATCCACCGAGCGCCGCATCCGCGAACTGGCACGTTCGTTTGAGACCGGCAACGCCCTGCGCCAAGGCATCGCCGTGGCCATCATAGGCAAGACCAACGTGGGGAAGAGCACGCTGCTCAACCGCTTGCTGCACGATGACAAGGCCATCGTGAGCGACGTCCACGGCACTACACGCGACGTGATAGAGGACACCACGCAGATTCACGGCATCACCTTCCGTTTCATCGACACCGCCGGCATCCGTTCGACTACCGACACCGTGGAACGCATGGGTATCGAGCGCACCTACAAGAAGCTCGACGAAGCCACCATCGTACTGTGGCTGACCGATGCACCCCCCACGGCAGAGGAAGCGGAGGAGATTGCTTGTCGCACCGAAGGCAAGAAGGTCATCGCCATCGTGAACAAGACCGACTTGACATCATCGGCCTATAACCCCACCGCCACCCTACCCTGTTTCGAAATCCCCGTTGTGAGGATGAGTGCCAAGCACGACAAAGACCTCTCCCCGTTGGAAGAGGCCCTCTATCGTGCTGCCGACATCCCTGAAGTGACCCAAAACGACGTCATCGTCACCAACGCCCGCCACTACGAGGCATTGGTGAAAGCCCATGACGACATCGAAGCCGTCATCGCAGGGTTGTCCCAAGGACTGAGCGGCGACCTGCTCAGCGAAGACCTACGCGCCAGCATCGACCACCTCGCCACCATCGTGGGTGGCGCCATCACCCCCGACGAAACGCTTGGGAACATTTTCAAGAATTTCTGCGTGGGAAAGTAAAAGCCACATCACAAACGATCACCATTAATCACAACTGATAGCGCAAGGCCTTGAAATTAAATGCTTTGCGCATTTTAGTTTTTTAATCGGTAGTGATTGATTCCGATTGATTCTGACTGTATTTTTGTACCGCTCTTGTACCGCGACCGATTTTTAGACAGAAAAATCCTTGTAAGGATTTAGTCAAAAAGCGTAAAAGGGAGTCGAATGAGACACCATAAGACAACGTTAAAAGCGTGATAGATGGGTCGAATGAGACACCATGAGACAACGCGAGACGCCATAAGACATTTTTGGCGAAACAAAATAAAAATATTGTACAATTTTGGAGATTCAGAAAAGGTGTCAATGTTGCGGTAAGCCGTTCATCGCAAAAAGCTTCAACGCCCGCTTCTGTTCGAAGAAATGCACAGACAGGGCATACAAGGACAGAATCAAGAAGGAACGCTATCGGGAGTTCCTCAAAAGCGAAGACAGCAAGACCATCAAGGAGATAGAAATGGCCTTGAATCACAAATCTTTTCTCTCGCCGACGGAAGCAGCAAAACTCATCGGTGTGAGCCGAGCCACCTTATATCGATATTTGGCGACTGATGTTTTCAAATGCATCCAGTTCAGGGGCAAGACACGAATCAGGAGGAGTGACATCGAAAAAGCTTTCAACAACGCTCCCGATTATCGAAAAATGCGAAATCCACGTGGTCTTGCCGATGTTCCTGATGTTGGTGACGACGAACCTGACGTTGAGCTCGCCCCTCTCGGTGTACTCCGCCTTGACTACGACCCTCTGCGGCAAGAGCCATGTGCCGGCCTTGTAGTGGAACTCC
>Ga0247610_10006601_pt1 | contig 12049 bp, 2 predicted proteins | sample 174DNAGHGhighgp2_FD_193483 | JGI IMG/M metagenome (GOLD analysis project Ga0247610, IMG submission 193483) | Sheep rumen microbial communities from Palmerston North, Manawatu-Wanganui, New Zealand - 1742 DNA GHGhigh gp2 | ecosystem: Host-associated > Mammals > Digestive system > Stomach > Rumen ...
GCTTCAAGCAATTGAAGAAGAGATGAAAAATATCATCAAAGAAGATTTACCTATTGAGAGATTCGAACTTTCAAGAGATGAAGCTTTAAAATTAATGAAAGAAAAAGATGAACCATACAAGGTAGAACTTATCGAAGAAATACCAGAGGGTGAAACAATTTCTTTCTATAAACAAGGAGAATTCGTTGACTTATGTAGAGGTCCACATCTTCCATCAACAGGATGCGTTAAAGCGTTTAAATTATTATCAACTGGAGGTGCTTACTGGAGAGGTGATGAGAAGAATAAAATGCTTCAAAGAATTTATGGTATATCTTTCCCTAAAGCAAGTGAGCTAGAAGAATATTTACATCTTTTAGAAGAAGCTAAAGAAAGAGACCATAGAAAAATTGGTAAAGAATTAAATCTATTTATGACACATAGATTAGTTGGTAGTGGACTTCCAATGTATTTACCAGATGGTGCAACTGTAAGAAGATTACTTGAAAGATATATTCAAGATAAAGAATTAAGAATGGGTTACCAACATGTTTATACACCATGTATGGCTAACACAGAATTATATAAAATTTCAGGACACTGGGATCACTATAAAGATGATATGTTCCCAATTATGCAAATGGACAATGAATCATTAGTTTTAAGACCAATGAACTGTCCACACCATATGTTAATTTATAAAAATTCTTTACATTCATACAAAGATTTACCAATTCGAATTGGTGAACTTGCTCATGACTTCAGATATGAAGATAGCGGAGCTGTATGCGGTCTAGAAAGAGTAAGAGAGATGTGCCAAAATGATGCTCACTTATTCGTAAGACCAGATCAAATTAAAGATGAAGTTGGAAAAGTAGTTAAATTAATTCTAGAAGTATATAAAGATTTTGGATTTGAAAACTATAGATTTAGACTATCTTTAAGAGATAAAAATGATAAAGTTAAATATATTGATAATGATGAAATGTGGGAGACAGCAGAAAATCAATTAAGAGCAATATTAACAGAACTTGGATTTGATTTCTATGAAGCTGAAGGCGAAGCTGCATTCTATGGACCAAAACTTGATGTTCAAATCAAATCAGCTTTAGGACATGATGTAACAATTTCTACATGTCAATTAGATTTTGCTCTACCAGAAAGATTTGATTTAAATTATGTTGGAGAAGATGGTGAAAACCATAGACCAATAGTTATCCATAGAGCAATTTTAGGTTCTTCAGATAGATTTATAGCTTTCTTAATTGAAGAAACAAAAGGCGTATTTCCAGTATGGCTATCACCAAAGCAAGTTAAGATACTTCCAATTGCTGATAGACATGTTGAATATGCAAGAAAACTTGAAGAAGAATTCTTAGATAAAGGTATTAGAGTAGAAGTTGATGATAGATCTGAAAAGATTGGATATAAAATTCGTGAAGCTCAACTTTCTAAAACACCATATATGCTTATAATTGGAGACAAAGAAGTAGAAGAAAACAAGGTTGGAGTTAGAAATAGAAAACATGGAGATATCGGACAGATGTCAAAAGAAGAATTTTTAAATAAATTATTAGATGATATTAATTCTTATTCTTTAGAAAATTAATAAAAGGCGAGCAATTTTTGCTCGCTTTTTAAATTGCGTAAAACTTGAAAAATCGGGCCAAATTTGGTATAATAATATATATAGAGTATGGTACTTTCTACTTATATTATTTTTATATTAAGAATTGGTTACAAAACCGAGATAACACTATTTTTTTTGATATAATAAACTAGAATTAGTTTGTTGAATGATTGTTTGGTATTACTTTTAATGGTATCAAAGCAAACAATCAGCAGATATAGTAGCTGCTGATATGATTAATTATTTAGAATAAAATCCTAATAATAGATGACTATAGCAGTTACAAACTTAGCTTTCGGGCTAATGTTCTTTGTGACTGCTATTATTGTTTTTGAAAGGAGGAGCCTTAGATGGACGAGGAAAACAGAACACCTAAAACAAATCAAAATTCTGTTTCTAATCAAGCAAAGAACTTTGCTAAGGAAAAAGCAAAGGAGCAATTAAAGAAAATGGCAATGAAAAAAGGTTTGGCAACAGCATTAGCTCCTGTGCTTTTTTGGGCTGCAATAATTATTATTTGTATTATTTTGCTTACAGGTATTATTGCATTTATTTTAACAGCACCTGGCATGGTAACAGGAAAGTTAAAAGACTTTGCTGAGAGTTTAGGAAAAAGTATTGCTAACTATTGGGGCGGCGATTCAACTAAGATGGATGTTACCGAAGAAGAGCAATACAGAGTATTAGACTATCTTGAAACAATGGGTTATGATTTAAAAGGCTATGGCTTTATCGATAGTAACGTTGATAATACAGATAGTGGAGAATATGATGAATCCCAAGGTGTGTTAAGATATGGAGACACTGGAAAAATTAAAAAAGCAAATTCATATCTAGTTATGCTTTATTTAATGAGTGATAACTATGTTTATACAGTTAAAAACTTTAACCCAGTTTCACCAAGTGGAGATGTACTTGGAACACTTTTCTTTTGGTGGTATAGAATTTCCGAAAACTTTAATTTATTACATAGATTTTTAAGCTTATTCCAAGTTGGTGTTATAGATGAAACAGCTATGTGGGGTAAAGGATTACTTAGCATCTATTTTGAAGATGATGAGTGGCATAAAGGCTCTGCATATGAAAAGAACTTAATAGATAAATGGTTTGGAACAGATACATCTTGGACAAACATTAAGGTAAATCCTGCTTCAAAAACAATGTCAATTCGTAGAGGTTGGGGTGCTAACTATTATGAATATAAATTAGATGGTTGGACAGGTAGATATGGTATGCCTTTAGAATTCTTACTAGCTGTTCAAATTTCAACATTAAAACCTGATTTAGCATATGAGATGGCAACAGGATTCAATACAGATGTTCTTATTCTACTAAGAGATATTAGTAAAAACTCATCTTTAGTTGCTTCATACAAAAATGAAGGTGGAAAGTATATAACATATGAAGACGTTGATAATGCACTTCATGAATTACATCCAGATAAAGATGGTTTTGTATGGAACTTCTTAAACTGGTTTGATGACTTAGCTATAAATGATGATGAAAAAGCAGCTTTAGTTGAACTTGGATTTGAAGATTCATTAACTAAAGATGAATTAAAAGCAATAATAGATGCTCTTGATAATGCAAATGTATACGATTTCAAAACATTTGTACCTTATATATCAAGAGTAACAGATCATTGGTATAGAGATGTTTATTTTGTTGTTGGTGCAGATAATGGTGATGCAATTAATTATAATGGTACATATCAAAGTGGAACAACTTCTTCATCAACAAATAGTGATTGGTGGGTTACAACGGATTTAGATTATGAGGCTTTAACAAATGAACGTTGGACCGAATATAAGAGATACAAAGAAGGAGAAAATTTACCTGATGGCGTAGAGGTTGGAGATTATAAATTATATGTTTATGATGATCCAACAGGAAAATATAGCTTTGATGATGTATATCCTGGAACTCAAAAGCAAGCTGATGGTGAAGGTATTAAAGTATACAAAAAGGCAGATACTGGATCAGTATTTAATTTAATTGATAGAGATATCTTAGATGAATATGAAGATGGAGCTGATACAAGTATTTGGACAGCTTATGAAAGCAAAGATACTGGTGGTAGCGAAAGTTATCAACCATTATATCCAGATGCTCCAGAAGATTCATATGAGGCTAAACTATACTATAAAGAATTATTAAGTGGAAATGTTGTACAAAAACAAGATGCATTAAGAAGAGAAACAAATCCAAAAATTAAAAATATGTTCTTAAAGAGACAATACTTTACATATGATGGAACAGCTCCTAGAGCTGACCAAATTATGCAAGTTAGAAATAAAATCAAAACAATGGGTGGTACATATAAGAACATTAATAATGTAAATACAAGTTATTCAAATTATGTTTATGGAGCTGTACCAGAAGAACTTCTTGACGGAGATGGAACAACATTTACTGTTAATATGAAAGTTGAGAATAGTGATGGATCAACAAAAACTGAATCTCAAGAAGTAAATATTAAAGATATGGTATCAACTGTATCATTAAATCAAGATAGCTTAGCTGCATTTGCAATGTTAGAAAATACACATACAGAAGATGCTGACTTTATTTATAGAGACTTCAAAGAATTAATTGTTGAACTTGGATTCTTTGCAAAAGAAGATTTAACAGAAGGCAGAACAAGATTATTACAATGGGTAGTTCCTGAAACTGGTTCAGGTGGATATCCATATAGATTTATAGATAAAAACGAAGCTCACTTAGGAACAAAAGTACACTCAAAAGAAGACATTGATTCTGCAAAAGAATACATGAGAATTGAGCTTTACAAAAAATTAGAGGAACAATATGTTGAACCTGATAGAGGTGGTATTGTAAATGGAATTACTTCTTCTAGAAGCTATCAGACAACAGTTGGAAGAGTTTCTCAAGATAACAAATTAACAAGACAACCATCTCAGATTAACTATACTATAGTTAGTGGTATGGGTAGTCAAAACTGTTCAAGAGAAGATCAACCTGGTGATGACGGATGTGTAGGAATTGTAACAGTAGATGGTGTAGAATATAAAAACTATGTTCAATATTCACCAGCTTATGGTAGTGAAATGTTTTACTGGAGTGGTCAATATGTTACAATTTCAAGCTCTGCTTGTGGACCTACATCATGTGTAAACTTACTAACAGGTTACGGCCAAGATGTAAGCCCTCAAAATACAATTATAGGTTTACATTTTGATGCTACAATTGATGGTGTTGGAGCATTTATGGAAGAACATGATGTACCTGGACATACATGTTATGACCCAGGATCATATGTATCAGAAATGGAAACAGCATTTAGTGAAGGCAAACCTTTTGTAGTATTATTTGGAAATCAAGCAGTTTTAGGAGAACCTAATTTCTGGACATCAGGTGGTCACTTTGTACCATTTGTTGGTTGGGGTTCTGATGGACTATATACATGTGACCCTGCTGGACCTGGTAATGGTAAAAGATGGATCTTCCCTGGACAACCTTCAGATTTACTTCCAGCAATTAGTGGTATTTGGTTTGCAGATATTGCACCAGATGGAGCTAAGCCAGAAGGAAATCCATATGTTGGTTTCAACGGAAATGAAGCAGTTGTATCTCCTGTAACTGGTATTTTACTAGATTATGGTATTTATGATGATAATGATGCAAAAGAAGGTTATAGATTAAATACAGATAAATATATTGATGAAGAAACAGCAAAAACTCCTGATAAAGTTGGATATGCAAAAATCTTAGTACTAAGCAAAGAAATTTCTGATCAACTTGTAAGTATTAACAATGCAGGAAATAAAAATGGAGCTAAAGTTGGAGTTAGTGTTCCAGAAAGTCCAGATGATTTTGAAAACTGGAGCGATGACGAGAAAGCTTTATATGGTATTGGATTATTTGCAGATAGTTATGAAAAAGCTAATGTTGCTACAGATGCTTCTGGTGAAGAAAAGAATAAGACAAGTGGAAAAGGTAAATATGAAGATTTACCAGAATCAGCTAGCGGTATAGCAGGATACATTTTATACATAGATGGTTTCTTACCAGAACTTCCAAATCCAGATGCACAACAATATGTTAAATCTAAAGATAAAAAAGACGATGGAGGCGGAGGAAACTTCGAAGAACTTCCAGGCGGTGGATATGACTTAAATATGAATGTATTTAAATCAGGCGCTTATGTAATCGGCAGTTCTTCAGTAGATGATGAAAACTTATATCACTTTACCGAATATATTCCTGATGAAGTTTATAAATTAATCAGTGAAAAAGTTCAAGAAAAAGAAGAAGCTAAATCTAAAGGTAAAGAGATGGCAGCAAATATTATTAAATTTAATGGATCTGTAATGGGCGAAACAAAATCAGATTGGTTACTAATCAAAGAAGGTACAGTAATTGGTAGAACAATGGCTAACGAAGAATTAGTAACACAATTAAGAGGAAGAGAATATGTTGATCCAGCAGATATAATTAAAGATAAAGAATCTGAAGAGATTCCACCACTATATGGTAACTACATCAGAATGGTAATGAAAGATAGAGATGATAATGCAATTGAAAATGTTGAAGATTACATTAAATTAGATGATTTAACAAAACAAAATGATGACCTAGACGATGAAAAATTCTTATTCTGGATGGGTGTATATGGTGAAGGTGGTAACCTTGAAGATAGAGGTGGAAAGAAATATTCAGTACCAGTAGACTTATCTGATGGTGCTGGAGCAACACACTTCTATGGATTAACACATTATAATTCTGATCTTGCTCAATCACTTGGTTACAACATGACAGATGCAAACTGGGGTGATCCTACAGATTTACAATGTTTAACAGATATTTTCTTAGCTCTTCATGAACAACAAAAAGCTCAAATCAAAGAAGAACTAGGCGATGATATAGAAGACGGTTACTTATATGCATTCTGTAGTGTTCTTCACAACTATGGTAACTTAACAAAGAGAGGTACAGAATACAAAGCAAGTCATAAAGTTTCAGAAAGCACATGGACTACATATGAAGGAACTCAATATGCTGAAGCACTAACTAAGAGAAGAAAAGGTGAGTGGGCACTAATTCAAGATGGATTATATCCACCATTCTATGAAGGAATATTTGATAAAGATATTGATTGGGCATATGAAGGTAAAGAATATTCAGAAGAAACACCATTTACAGATTTCTGTGAAGATATGGGTGTAACAGTAAACGTTGAAAAAAGTGAATAGATGAGGTATTCCTATGAAAAGTAAAAGAGAATTAAGAAGTTTTGTTGTACCAGCAATATTTATAGTTTTAATACTAATTGCATCAGCTTTCTTATATAAAGAGTACAGCAAAAGAAAAAAGGTAGCAGAGTATGCATCAAGTGTAAGAGAATTTCAAGAATTCAGTGCAGATTATTTGAAAAAAACTGTAATGCCTAGAAACATTTATGAATTATTTAAATATAAAGGAGATTTTGATAGAGACGTTTTATATAAAAACATGAGAGTATTTTTAAATTTCCTTGGATATTTGAAACTTAATGTAAACTCTGAAAACGCTGAAAAGTATTATAAGGCTCACACAAGTGAAGTTAAATTAAATACTGGAATTGAAACACTAGAAGATTTTAAAGTATTTATTCAAAATATGGAAAAACATAATGTTTATGGAGATAAATATTTGTATGCAGAAATAGTTCCAGGCTCTTCAGCAAGAAGATCAAATTATTTCCTTTTCGAAATTAATTTCTACTATGGAGATAGTTTAGAAAGCGATAATATTGAGAAAACTACTTTTCAGGTTGGCTTCTTGATTAGAGAAGATGAGGAAAGTCCTATTTGTAAATACGGATTTGCTGAACAATAATTAACCAAAATAATTGAATACGGCCCTAAAAAATAGGGCCTTATTCTGCATTTTATTTAATAAAAAATATAAAATAAGCTTATATACTACTAGTTATATAAGAAGTAAAGATTTAAGTAATTAAAAACGAACTATTAAAATTTTTTTACTATTGTAAATAAAAAACCATATTGATATAATTACATAAATATGATTAGTAATAAAATTCTTAGAAATATATATATATTAATTTTTTAGTAATAAACTTTAATTAGTTTATTGAATTGGAGGTTTGAAATGGCCCAAAATGGCGATCAAAATGGACAATCAGTTGGAAAGGTAGCAGCTGATAAAGCAAAAGATTTTGCAAAACAAAAAGCCAAAGAACAAATTAAAAAAATGGCAGCTAAGAAAGGATTAGCAACAGCGCTTGCGCCGGTGCTCTTTTGGGCTGCTATTATTATAATATGCATAATCTTGCTTACTGGTATTATTGCGTTCATTTTAACAGCTCCTGGTATGGTTACAGGAAAACTTAAGGATTTTGCTGAAAGCTTAGGTAAGAGCATCGCTAATTATTGGGGTGGTGATTCAACTAAGATGGATGTAACTGAAGAAGAGCAGTATAGAGTTTTGGACTATTTAGAGCAAATGGGTTATGACTTAAAAGGATATGGATTTATCGATAGTAACGTAAGCGATACAGCTAGTGCTGATTATGATGAATCTCAAGGTGTATTAAGATACGCTGATACAGGTAAGATTAGAGAAGCTAATTCATATCTAGTTATGCTTTATTTAATGAGTGATAACTATGTTTATACTGTAAAGAATTTTAACCCTGTAGCGCCAGGCACAAGTGATCCTCTTGGAACATTATTCTTCTGGTGGTATAGGATTTCAGAAAACGTTAATTTAGTACATAGATTTTTAAGTTTATTCCAAATTGGCATTATTGATGAGACAGCTATGTGGGGTAAAGGCTTAATGAGTATTTATTTTGAATCATATGAATGGCATAAAGGTGAAGCTTATAAGAAAAATCTTATTGATCAATGGTTTGGAACCGATACTTCATGGACTAATATAAAAGTTGATCCAAGTGCAAAAACTATGGCAATTCGTAGAGGCTGGGGAGCAAATTATTTTGAATATCAATTAGATGGTTGGACTGGTAGATATGGTATGCCACTAGAATTTTTACTTTCAGTTCAAATTGCAACGTTAAAACCAGATTTAGCATTCGAAATGGCAACTGGATTTAACACGGATGTACTTATTTTATTAAGAGACATAGGTGGTGCATCATCATTAATTGCTTCTTATAAAAATGATGGCGGAAAATATATTACTTATGAACAAGTTGATGAAACAATTCATGGATTACATCCAGATAAAAAAGGAAAACAATGGAACTTTTTAAACTGGTTCGATGACTTAAAAATAAGTGAAGCAGAAAAAGAAGCTTTAGTTGAACTGGGATTTGAAGAAGATTTAACTAAAGGTGAATTAAAAGAAATTATAGATGCATTAGATTCAGCAAATGTCTATGAATTTAAAACTTTCGTACCATATATTTCAAGAGTAACAGATCATTGGTATAGAGATGTGTATTTTGTTGTCGGTGCAGATAATAATGATGCAATCAATTACGACGGAATACAACAAAGCGGCAAGACATCTTCATCAGTTAATAGTGAGTGGTGGATTAAGTCAGATTTAGATTATGAAGCTTTAACAAATGAGCGTTGGACAGATTATGAAAGATATACTGCAGCAGAAGCAGATCCTGAAAATGGAATATATGAAGATGACTATAAACTATATGTATATGAAGATCCGACTGGAGAATATAACTATGGGGATTTATATGTTGGAAAACAAGAAGAAGCAGATGCTCAAGGAATAAAATTATACAAAAAAGCTAAAACTGGATCTATCAATAATTTAATTGACGAAGGTTATTTAGACAAAGAATCAACAATAGAAAATGGTGTTTGGACAGCTTATGAGACTAAAGATACTGGTGCAGCAGAGACTTATAAGAGACTAAACCCAGATGCTGATGAAGATTCATACGAAGGAAAATTGTATTATAAAGAAATTTTAAGTGGAAATGTTGTTCAAAAGCAAGATGCGGTTAGAAGAGAAACAAATCCTAAGATTAAAAATATGTTTTTATCAAGAAAGTATTTCACATATGACGGTACAGCACCAAGAGCCGATGAAATAATGCAAGTAAGAGAACAAATTAAAAATATGAGCGGCTCATATAAAGATATTAATGGAAATAACGTAAGTTATTCTAAATATTTATATGGTGCAGTTCCTGAAGAACTTCTTAAAGGTGACGGAACAAAATTTACTGTAGATGTAAAAACAGAACAATCAGATGGATCAACTACAACTTCTAAGCAAGAGTTAAATATCAAAGATATGGTATCAACTGTATCATTAAATCAAGATTCACTAGCAGCATTTGCAATGCTAGAAAATACACATACAGAAGATGCTGATTTTATTTATAGAGATTTTAAAGAGTTAATTGTTGAACTTGGATTCTTTACAAAAGAAGATTTAACAGAAGGAAATCCAAGGTTAATGGCTTGGCCAATTCCAGATACTGGTTCTGGAGGCTATCCAAAGAGATTACTTGATAAGAATGAAGATGTTATAGGTACAAAGATTCACTCAAAAGAAGATATAGATTCAGCTACATCTAATTTCATGAAAGAATTAGCAAAAGTTTCAAAACCAGATGCTGATTATGGAAAAACATCACCTGACCCTGATTCAGCTATTGTAGTATTCCCAACAGATTATCATAGACTTGGCATTGTTGAAAAAGCTTCAGATAACCAAGTTCCAGACAGAAGTATAGTTGGAAATATTACATATGATAGAGGAAAAATTAAAGAATTTTTATCAACTCCTCCTGGACCTGGACATGAATATAAAGGTGCAACTTTAGTTGAAACAGCAACAAATTGTTGGAAATATATTGTTGAACATGGTAGTACCTATTCATATGCTGGTGCATCAATTCCTATTACAGGTGGTACAACGGTTGACTGTAGTTCATATGTATCTTGGGTATTATATGAATATGGATATGACGATTTCGAAGGTGGTCAACATGATACAGCAGCATTTAAAGATACAAACTGGAATGAACTTTATGGATGGCAAGAATTTGAAATTCCATCTGGAAGCTGTCCAGTTGATTTACAACCAGGAGATATGATAGTAAGACATGAAGGATTTACTTCAGGTGGAGATACCTCTGGTACTCACCACATTACATTTGTTGTTGAAGTTGAAGGCGATAGCATTAAATGTTTTGACTGTGGTAGTGAAAATAACTGGAGATGTGCTGAAGCACAAGGTGGTAACCCAGTTGATAAATCATATTTCTTAACTGCATCAGGTGATGGTAAGGTTATAAGAATTGAAGATCAGAAAAAAGAAGAAGGAAAACCATATGTTGGTTACAACGGAAATGAAGCAGTAGTTTCACCGGTAACTGGTATTTTATTAGAATATGGTACATATACAGAAGCTGATGGTAAAGATGGATATAGAGAAAATACTGATCCAGTAAAAGAAGAATACTTAAACGGACCAGAACAAGTTGGATATGCAAAAATCTTAGTATTAAGTAAAGAAATATCTGATCAATTTGTACAAATAGGTAATGACAGTTCAGATGGAAACGCAGTTCATATTACACCTCCAAAAGATCCTGAAGAAGTAGATAATTGGACAGATACAAGAATGAAAGCTTTATATGGATATGGATTATTTGCAGATCAATATGAAAAAGCAAAAGTGGCGACTGATTCATCAGGTGAAGAAAAGAAAGCAACAGAACAGAAAGATAGATATTCGGATCTGACTCCGGCGAGTCACGGTATCGCAGGTTATATAATGTATATTGATGGCTTTGTAACAGAACTTCCAAATCCAGATGCACAACAATATGTAGATACGAAGGATAAAGATGGTGGAGGAGGAGGAGAAAAAGATTCAGAGACTCCACAATTTATGGAACTACCTGGCGGTGGATATCAATTAAGTATGGATGCTTTCCTAAGCCATGCATATACAATCGGTTCAGATTATGAAAGCGAAAACTTATATGATTGTTCAGAATACATAAAAGATGAAGTAATGAAACTTGTAAGTGAAACAGTTCAAAAGAAAGAAGAAGCTAAGGCTGATGGAAAAGAAATAGCTGTTAACTTATTAAAGACAAATATTTCTCTTGATGGTGAAACAAAAGAAAGATTGTTGATTAAAGAAGGTACTGTAATTGGTAGAACGATGTCTAATAAAGAATTAATGGTTAAGATTAGAAAATTAGACAATTATGTTTCTCCAAAAGACATAGAAGATGAAGAAGAAGACCTTCCATTATATGGTAACTATTTAAGAATGGTATTAAAAGACAGAAAAGATGAGAACGTTGAAAATGTTGAAGATTATTTAAAATTAGACGATTTAGGTAAAAAAGATACTGAAATAGATGATTTTGAATTATTATACTGGACACCATATGAAGCTGGTGCTTGGGATAGAGAAAAATCTGGACCAGAACAAGCTGAAGATCATCATAATGGCTCA
>Ga0247610_10006603_pt1 | contig 12044 bp, 12 predicted proteins | sample 174DNAGHGhighgp2_FD_193483 | JGI IMG/M metagenome (GOLD analysis project Ga0247610, IMG submission 193483) | Sheep rumen microbial communities from Palmerston North, Manawatu-Wanganui, New Zealand - 1742 DNA GHGhigh gp2 | ecosystem: Host-associated > Mammals > Digestive system > Stomach > Rumen...
GCAACTGAAGGCATCGAGCAACCACGGCGTGGCGAAGATCGTCAGCGTGCCCTCTGAAAATCTGTTGGATGCCGACGACCGACCCGTAAAGAACACCTTCATCATTCTCGAAGACTCCGTGCCTATGGGCAAGAGCCTCACCCTGCGCCGAGGCGACCTGTCCTATAATGGCGGAAAGCCAGAGTTTATTCATAATCAGGTTGTAGGTAGCGACGACCTCGTTGAGCTCTACATCCTCGGAGCCGACACAATAACACATTCGCACTCTGATGCATTCTCCACCACCCTCTATTCCATCCGCGACAATATGTTTTACGACCCCTACGATGCCCAGTCCATCACCATCCCCGGCGGCCATCGTTTCTCCGCCATCCTGCCTGTTATAACCGAAGAGCGGTATCCTAAAGAAAAAGAGAGCCATACCATACAGATTGGCTTCGGTATTGAGTAGTTCATCCTCTGGCACTCCTTTTGTTCATCCTTTGATTACCCTTTGCCTGGCAACGCTCTCCGATAGTACGGAAGGCATTTTTTTTCTTATAGAAGATCTTGCAAGGTGTTTTTTATATATTCTCCAATATAAATTGACGGAATGCATCATAAAAGGAGATGCCTTTCTTCCGGAGCGAGGCGATCACCTCGGCGTCGTCGTTGTCGTAGAAGACAGCACGGAAACTGTCGTCGTCGGTGATCTTGTTGCCTACGACGGGGCAGGTGGCGGCCTGACTGCATCTTTTTGTCAGGTGGAGGGCCACCTCGTAGGGTGTCGGCAGGGGTGTGGTGTCGTCGACTTTGTAGCCGTGGTCTTTTGACGGCTGCAGGTTGTGTTTGGGATCGAGCAGGACGATATAGAAGACAGACGACTCTTCGTCGAAGAACCCAGCGACACGCCCCATGCTCTTGGAGATGGTGAACTGCAGGATGGGATATTCCACGTCGTTATTAAGGTAGTCCTTGGGCACGGCGTCGAGGTCGGCCCTTTGGATGGGTATGTTGGGCTGGCTCCACTCCACGGGGTGGATGCGGTATTGTTTGCGTGCGGTGTAGTCGCCCATGATGCCGGCGCTCTTGTCGGAAAGGTCTTTCAGCCGGTCGAGGAGCGAGGCGAACCATGTGGCGCTCACGTCGGCCAACCCGAAGAAACGGTACTGCTTGAAGTAGGCGAACGAGAACGCGATCTTCTTTTCTTTCCCGGCGGTTGCTAGCTGCGGCTTGGTGACGCCGTTGGGCGACAAGGCGACAGCTTTCCTTCCCGGACTACTGGTTAAGTTCTTTCCACCGTTGGGCATAGAAAACCAGCATTGAGTGTTCGGATATCTCCCTTGTGCACCGCGCCTCGGGAGAGAAGCCGCGCCGTGCTTCCTGCCAAGGGAACTCTTCATGGGTCATGCGTTCGAGCTGTGTGCCGCTGAATCCAGCGTAGTTCTCGAGGATGTAGTTTATGAAGTCCTTGTCTTCGTTGGAGAGCACCACCTCATTGTTGCGGATATCGTTGCGTGTGATGAATCCGTATAGCGACTTGTCGGCAAACCTTTCGTAGATATCTCTGTTGACAGGTCCGTGCACCCAAGCCTGGAACTTGCCCTCGAACATGGTGTGACCGTTGATGCCAAGCGACCACGCCTGGACGTAATAGAGAAGTTTCTGCAGCTTCAAATGTATCAACGACATCTCTTCGTCAGAGGTGAGCCTGTCGATGATATAGTCTGCGACATTATGTATGCTGTTGCACATGGCTGGTAGTATTGACATTGCAAAAGTAACAACTATTCCTGAATTGGCAAAATTTTTTTTGCTTTATACTGATTTATAGTGATGTAATATATGGTGACTATTATAGAAAAGGCATTGGCAATTAGTATGGTTTTATATGTTGTTACATGTTATCATATGTCATCTTTTCCAGTATATGGTAAATATGGGGGGCTCTATCCATGTCCGTGAATAGTAACTTCGCTGCGTTACAAAGCAAAATATATAACTGTAACGCAAAATAAACTAATGATAGCAATACAAAATAAACTAATAGCAACACATAGTATATGGGAACTTTGGAGCATCGTGTGTATATGGATATCTTTGCCAAGTATGTAATTCGCCTCAACTTTTCCTGACATAAAGATTGTGACACCACTGGTGACATAATTGCTATGACCAATCACCTGTGATTGTAGTGCTAAAAAGTTAATATATACTAATTTGTCAGGGTAAACCGTGTCGACATTGCCGACATTTTTTGTAAAATAACGCAGTCGTCAGGTGCTGTTTTCTGTAAAATAACGCAGTTGAAAAATTGTGCCAGCTGCACAAAGGCCAGGAAGCCGCCCGCCAGCGCTGGGAGAATTGTCCGGAAAAATAATTGCGAGATAAAGATTACCGCAAACCACTAATCACTAACCACTAATAAATAATTTTGCCAAACAAGAAAAGATTTGTATCTTTGCAAATAAAAATCAGATAACAATTACCTGATGGCAGACAGCATAACTTTACAAAAGAACAGCAATATTATGCCGTTGGTTGACGACCTGCGGCAGATAATCAACCAAGCGCGCAACCGCGTCGCTGTCAATGTCAATGCCGAACTCACCCTGATGTATTGGCATATCGGCGAACGTATCAATCGAGAAGTGCTTGGGAACGAGCGCGCCGAATACGGGAAACAAATTATTGCGACACTGTCGCAACAATTGCAAATGGAGTTTGGTGATAAAGGATTTGAGAAAAGCTCCATCACAAGAATGATGAAGTTTGCCCGTCTTTTCCCCAATTATCAAATTGTCGCGACAGTGTTGCGACAATTACAGGAAGAGTTTGACGACGAATCATTTGAGCCAATTTGAGATGGTTCGCTTAAAAATGCTATGATATTAGCTTGATTTAAAGTTAAATAAGATAAGGAATAATTATTAAGCATGTTCAAACATGCTTATTTGTAAATTCACTCATAACACACTGTATTAGTGTTGATTATAATTGAATATTAGTTTCACACTTCCAAAGAAATGCTGCAACGCCAGCTGCACAAAGGCCATCACCGAACAAAAAGGGGGGCTACACCAGCAAGATGCTCTCAATAAGGCCAAGGAGTATTACAAAGAGCATGATCGCGGAAAAATACGATCAGCTCCGGATATTAATCCAGTTTGTTTTGATCCTTAATGTCAATCATGCAGTTTGCACAGATTCTAAAAACTTATCTCTATTTTTCTCCCAAACAATATCATCGTCGACATCTTCCAGATTAAATACTTCCATAATACGTTCTTTAAATTTGTTTAACGTATTTCTTACATGTTTATCGTTAATAATAATTGCCATTCTATTTGGATTAATAGCACCTTTAATACTTGGTATTTCAAATCCTGGCAACAGGACTGTGGAATAATCTGTTTTTAATACCCATGCAGCTCCCATCTCATTTAAACATGCTGGGCTTTGATAGTAGTTATCTGACAATAGAAAAACCACATAAATATTGTATTGCTGGAACTTACTTCTTAAAGTTTCATAGATATCACATCCTTCATCAATTCCATATCCATCAATTGAACTACAAAACAAATTACTCTTATTAAACCCTAAGCTCCGTAATAATGTAACAAACGATTCCGCAAAATCCTCGTCTCTAGAAGAATGACTTATGAATAGAAGTGGTGGCTTTTCAATCATATCAATGACATTGGTTTTTTCCAAATTAACACCTCGTTTAATTTGATTCAATAAAACAAGATAAGATGCTTGAATATCATTGTAATTATGATATAGGGTAAATCCATTACCGGAATTATCTACACTCCGGAATTTAATAAGATCTTCATTAATCGATGGAATATATTGAGAAAATAGGACAAGAGATTCGCTGTACCAGTTATGGTACGCTTCAATACAATCTGTTGAATTTACATTACCCTGAAAAAAACTTTTATACAATGAACGTTTGCATTCTAATTGATTAATAAGTCCTTCTGTACCATTTGCCACCATAGGGGTGGTCTTAGGAACTACAGGTATTGTCTTACAACCTTCTAAAATTCCAATCATTTTGTCTAAAGGTTGTGGACAAAAATGATTCGCCCTTCCCTCAAAGACTTTTGCTGCTTGCTGAAAAGAAGCAATGCAAGGATTATCATGATAGGTGATATTTAAATAATTTTCACATGTGGCTTCCCATGAATAATATTCACTTTCATTCTCTAATCGATAAACACTAAAAGTTCTATATGTTCCAGGGCGAGGAGGAACATATTTAAGGCTCTTTCTTATTGCCTTGCCTTGTTCTATTAATGATTCCAAATCAACACTTTCCATAATCAAAAGTTTGAATTTCAAAAATTTAATAAATACAATGTCATAGATGGAGAATTATTGTCAATGCTACTCTCCATTTATCACTTCATCAATAATGGCCTTTATCTGCTTATTGTTGAGCTGGCTTCTGAAGTGAACATTCAATTCGGGCTTTTCTTCGCACAGTTGGTTGAAAAAGGTTTCAGCACAGCTGATTTTCTTTTCTTCCACCTCGCGCAAACTGGCAGGTGTATCCACACCCTTTGTCTCCACGATGATGTTCAGTTCCTTGCTACCATCAGTTTTCTTCACCAAATACATAAAGTCAGGGCTGTACGATTCGTTGGTAATCGTAGGTATTGAGATACTCTTGCGAGGTATCTTGCCAAAAACTATGACTTCCAGAATATCTGAACGCAGAAGATTCGTTCTCTCCAACTCGCTGTCGTATGTGTAGGCATCGTAAAGATACCGGTCAGCCACTTTGGCATTGTCGATATGATTGCCAATGTAGCTTTGCACGATATCATCGTATAGCCGACCCTTTTCGTCGGTCAAGCGTGTTCGTTTCACGTCGTACGTCGTCTGCTTGTACTTGAACTGGTTCATCGTATTCTTAATCTTCCAGTCGATGATGTTGGCAATGATACGAGCCAGCGACTGGTCGTTGATCATATCCTGATGGAAAGTGGGCTTGCCAACAACGGCTTTACACATCGATTCATGCAGCACGCGGATGGGAACACTCGTTGCTCGGTTGATACGCTGTAGAAATACGTTGTATGGCATACGATTCCCCTTGGTAGTGTATTGCACGCCAGCCTCTCTTACAACAGCCATCTGCCTATCATCAGTATCTACAACTTCTCGCTCGCTCGTCATCACCGAATAACTGAACACTCCACTCGTAAACAATTTCGGTAGAGCATTCTCTAACTCTTTTTCTAAATGTGGGTCAAAGAAGATAACATACCGCTTATTGATATTCATCCACAAATCACGTAGGCGGTCAAACACCTTCGGACGAATCTTAATCTTGTTGGTGTTTTTCTTGTTTCGGTCAACCACTTTTGTACGAGGCATACCACTCTCGCCAAACTCGGGATAGCGATTGTAGAGTTCTCCCAACATATCGCCTACCACATGGTATTCCAAATCCTTGATGATGCCCAATTGTTTCAGTTCGATAGCCAAATCGAAAGGGTCCATTCCCCGCTTGTTTGCCACATATTCAATCATATTGGCTGGAATCTTGTCGGTAATAGCAACACGCGGCAAGTCACCATTAATCTCTGCCACAAGTTTGGCTGCAAAGTCGGCTTCGTCGAAATCCACAATATAGTTGAGCAAAAAATCCTCGCTGCAACAACGGTTGCCATACTCATCAACAGGCAGACGCAATCCACGTCCCACCTCTTGCAGTTTGCTGATTTCCGAACCGCTGGAGCGTAGTTTGCAGATGGTGAAAACATTCGGGTTATCCCAGCCTTCTTTCAACGTCCATTTCTAGAAGATGAAGCGACGCACATTCCACGAGCCGTCCTCGTTTTTGAACGACAGCAACTGCTTCTTGTCGTGCAATATCTCCTTTACCTGACGGCCAATCTCCTCGTCGCTGCTCTGGTTGTCTTCGGCAAAATAGCCGCCGTGAGTGGCATGAAGGTCAGCAAGCGTGGCCTCCAGATACGACTTGTATTCATCTGATGAAGCGGGATTATTCAATTCAAATTGCACCCTATCGGCCAACAGTTCTTCGAACTTCTCTGCCAACCATCCATTCTGATTGTCCTCGCCTCGGTAGGAACGTATGCTGTCGATGAAGAACAAGGCTAACGTCTTCATACGCTGCTGGCGTTCAAAGTTCTGTCGCTCGGCTTCAAAGTGGCGCTGAATGGCAAGCCTCACCATCTCTGTTTGGTAGGAGTCGGTATAAATGGAAGGGCTGAATTGTTCACCTGTGTGGAACTGCTTACCGTTGGACAGTTCTATAAATCCTTTCTCCACGCCCTCAATGCTGACATTCTGCATATCTGGCGATAAGGTTATAAAGTCGCCAGCTTGCAGCGTCTCTGATTTCGTGCCGTATTGCAGCGTCACTTTCCGTTCTTTCTCTTGTATCGAGGCCACTTTGATACGCTCTTTCTGTCCCTCCAGAGGTTCAAAGTGCTCTTTGGCTACGCCCTTAATCAGATTCTGGGAGAAGGCTTCGCAGGCGTTGAGGTCGTAAACCAGATTCAGATAGTCTTTCTCAACTATCTTGTTTTTCCCCCGTCCTACCGTCCGCTCAGGGAATGTGGCGCCATAACGGATAATCAGTTGTGGTTGCAACTCGTCCAATATCTGTTTATACGCCGCCTGACCTCGTGAGAAACGATGGGGTTCATCGATGATAACTACTGGGTGGGTGGCACGAAGTGCGTCAAATGGGCGATAAAATCCCAAAACTCCGAAGTCGTAATCATCGCGTTTCAGTATCCGCGCATTGGTCAGCAGAGCCATATTCAGCAACAGTACATATATCTTGTTGCGTTGCTGGCACGAGCCTTCCACGAAATCGCGCACCACGCCGGGAAAGTACTGCTTTCCTTTCTTTGTCTTTGCAGCTTCCAGCACACCCAGCTCCATATCGCACCTGTAGCCACAAGCATCGTGGAAATGACGCTGCACGTATAGGTCACCAAGGAATTGTTCGGCACCAGCCTTGATGGGCAACGAAGGTACACAGACGATGAACTTATTCAATCCGTAGCGTTGGTGCAACTCATAGATGGTCTTGGTGTAGACGTATGTCTTGCCCGTACCCGTTTCCATCTTCACATCGATGTTCAGTGGTGCACCAGCCTCGGGCATAGTGGTATTGTAGGGGTGCTTGTGCTTCAGTTCCTTCCACACTTCATTCAAAGGACCCTTTAGCTGATGCGGATTGGTCATTGACCAAACTGGATTAGCATAAAAGTCCTTGGGTTTGTCCCACGACAAATCCTTCAAGGCGTCGCCAACGGCATCTACAGGCAGTTGCTGGTGCTGCAGGTTGTTTTGTAGTATCAGTTCCATATCCCTTAGTAGCGTACGTCAATAATCAGTTTGATATCCTTTACCAAATCCACCGTAGGTTTGTTTTTCTCCAGCATATCTTTGGCATTATGGCTGAAGCTGTAGCCAAATAGCACGATGCAGTCGGGACAGAACCAAGGCTCTTTCTGATAGAGGTCTATCAGTGCCACCATATCGTCCTCCGTAAATCCGCTGTCAGTCATATAGAGGTGGTTGCCGCAGAGGGTGGCGTGATAGTTGTCGAGTTTCACATCCTTCGTTTTTGCGTTCAATCCATATCCGTCCTGCACCAGCCAGGTGGTCAGCACCGTATCGCGGCCAAACAGGTTCAGCGTGTCATCTGTCGTCAGGAACACATTGGGGTCGAAGTTTTCTAACTTGTCAAGTGTGTTCTGGGGGACTTCCTCTAAGGTATAGTGCTTGAAACCAAGGTCACCGGCAAACATCGGGTTCTCCTCCTTGATTTTCTTGGATGCACGCTTGATCCGCTCAAATCCTATGAAATCTAACGAATGGGGATAATTATTATCTTCCAAGAAATTAATATCGCGCTCCAATGTCGCTTTTGTCGCTCCGGTTGTTCTATTTATTGAATCGTCCAAGTCTTCAGGCAACTGAATCATTATAAAATGATTATTCTTCGTGAATGAGATGTTGCTCCGTAGAACAGCTTCTGCGGTAGTTGCACTTCCTGAAAAGAAATCAACGATGTAATTATTGTCACCTGCAATCAGCTGTAGCAGATAACTTAAAAGAAAGACTGTCTTAGGATTTGAGAACAGTCCTCCCATTCCGAGATTTTCTAAGTCCTCTTGTGTTGACTTAAATTCATTGCCAAGAAGATCCTCGCGGATAAATTCTTCAATAAGTATTGAACGAAGTTTCTTTCCCTCTGCTATTCGCTGTTTGAATTGCACCGACCATGTGCCATCAGGTTTTTTAATAATCCGAGTGTTCCCAGCCTTCTTATCATCTAAATATGTTTTTTCGCTTTTAAACCAATTGCCTTCAAGCATTGTGCCATCAGGCGCTTCAATCTGATATGGTTTTGTTCCAGTACATGAACGTGACATTGTATCCCAGAAAAATCTCCCAATTTCATCTTCTTCTTTATATCTCTTCAAATATTCTTCTGTGTATGGAATATAAAGACTTCCCATTCGCTCTGCATCACGTGCATATACTAAAATATAGTCGTTTTCAACGGCAAAAGCATCAGCAGCAGAACCGCCGCCACTTTTCGTTCTTCTTGTCAGATTAGCCAAAAAATTATCCTCACCAAAGATAAAGTCACACAGGTTTTTTAAATTAGCCTGTTCGTTGTCATCAATCGAAATAAAGATTACACCATCTTTCGACAGCAGTTCTCGAGCCAACTGGAGACGGGACATCATAAACGTCAGCCAAGCTGCATGACTGGCACGATGGCCGCTCGTCATAGCGATAATTTTCTCTGCCTCGTCAGGAGATATGCTCAGCTTATTCTCGAGGTCTTCAGCGGTAAACTTGAACTTGTCGTTATAGACAAATCCGTCCGAGCCTGTATTGTAAGGCGGGTCGATATAGATGCACTTCACCTGTCCGGCATAGCTTTTTACCAGATGGTGCAGCGCATCCAGATTATCGCCGCTAATATAGATGTTCTCACTATCGGCATTCTCAGGCTTCGAGTTATGCTCTACGTCAGGACGAATAACCGTTGTCGTGTCGAGCGACGACAGCATACGGGCATAGCTTTTGCCCAGGAAGTCGTAACTGCGGCCTTCTCGCACGACATCCACCTGCGGCTCGATAGCCTCACGGAATTTCTCAATATCAAAATGCCCTTCTTTATCAAAACATTGGGGGAAATATTCACGCAGGCCTTCCAGTTCTCTTCTAACAGGAGTTACATACTCATTTTCTTTTATAGTATTCTGTATCATAGATATCTAGTAATTAATTCACTTAATGGCCAATAAACAAGATGTCAAATCTTTGTTGACATCAATAAATCTTTAATATCCACTTTCAACAACTGCGCAATCTCATTCAATTGCTGTATGGATGGTTGTACCTTGTTGGCGCACCATCTAGAAACGGTATTCTCCGACTTACCCAATTGCTCTGCCAGCCAGCGGCTTGTCTTCCCATGCTCGGCAAGGGCAGCCTTCAGCCGATTCAGCATCTCTCCTTGTTGATTATTCGACATAATATGATTAGTATTTATATGAAAAAGTACAAAAATAACGGAGAAATCATTTTTTTATTGTAATGCATGTTGACAAGGTAAAAAAAGCAATTATATCAAAGCGTATGATGGATTGTTCTTTGAACTTTTTTTATCAAGTCGTTCTTTAAAGTTATTTACTGCTTCTTGGACGTTATCATCTTCAGTGCAGATAAATTGGAGCTTAGATTGTGCATACAAACGCTGCATATCAATCTTCATTTTCCTAAGCTGCTGCAGGATAGCCATTCTTGAATTGTCATCTTTAGTAAAAATAGTAATACATTGTTTATCTTTCTCTTTTATGGATTCTCCGTTGGCAATCCCCTTGAAGAAACGATCAAAATAGCTATAATCAATGTCGCCAAAAGAAACACCAAAGATAACGACCTCGTCGGAAGAAGAAAGAGCATTATACAAATCATGGGACCTATAGTATTTGCTGGATGTCTTTATCAATTTGTCGTATCCATTACGAAGTTTCTTTTCGTCATCAACACCAAGAATGGCCGAGTGGTCTTTTAAACGACCATGAAGATGTGTGCATTCTATAATATGATGGTTGGGTAATGGTGGTAGTTCTGTGTAGTTGAATGAGTACATGGAATTAAAATAGCCATTATTCACAACCGCTGACAGAACTTCTCTCGCCACATCATAGTGCAGTTGCATAAAATTGTTTTGAACGCTCTTGATATAGTCACACATCCTAAATTGCAGCAACTCAAAATATTCAATGTTCCTTTTAATGTCATCTGCGTTTTCGTTATTAGTTCTATCTCCAAGCCCCCTTTCCCTAGCATAATTGTATAGCTCTTGCTCCAAATCAAACCAAGTTTCTAGATTCCGTTTTTCATTAAGATACGCCTCTAAACTTGTGTATTTTTTTTGCTCCAAATGTCTACGAGATTCTTCTGCATCTTCGCTTACTGGCCAGAAGTCCGAATGGGCGAAGTCAGAATACTTCGTCGGCAACCCTAAAGCCAAATCAAAACCGTTTCCTACTATAAAAGCGTTGTTTCGCATTTTTTCTCCAGAAATATTTTTGCAAAGATACAACTATTTTGTAATTGAGTCCAAATTAAGTTATTAACAACTGAGATATTCCTTTGCGCGCACAGATGCACGATAAACCAAACACGCATGCGCGCGCAAAGAGACTGTTGATAAATTCCAGATACAGGGTCGTTTTATAGGGCAGTTCCAACTTTTTTCGCCTCATTAAACGAACCCAAATTTAACTCGTCTCAAGATAGATTACAAAGAGCCCACAAAGTGCTATGGCTGCCGAGCTCAATGAGGCAAGGATTGTATAACCCATAAAGAAGGGACAGCGAGCCAACATCGCCGAAAGATCACCGAAAGATCACCGAAGGACCGTCGAAAGATCGAAGAACCCACAAAGAACCCACGCCGAGGGGATAGACTCGGCAAAAAAGATATTACAGAGCGCTCTTTGAAATAAAAAATGTAATGGTGGGGCAATAAAAAGGGAACTGGCGACGTTATAATGAAAAAAAAGGAGTTTATTATGACCGAGTTGACATTGAGAATCACTGACGAAAGCCTTCTGCCAAGCTTCCGCAGACTGGTGAAAAGTATCGATGGCATCGAAATCGTACCTACCAAACGTAAGCGCAAGAGTGGTATTGAACAGGCACTTGAAGACGAAGCTGCCGGCCGGGTGACCGAGTGGAAAGGTGGCGTTGACGAAATGTTTGATCATATTCTTGGCAAAGAATGGCGTACACAATAAGTTTCTCCAAGAAGTTTGAACGTTCTATGCGTCTTTGCCAGCGCAGAGGACTTCCTATGGTTAAGCTTCACGATGTATTGTCCATTTTGAAGCAGGAGGGCACACTTCCACAAAAGTATCGTCCTCACAAGTTGTCAGGCTTTGTTGGTAACAACGTTTGGGAATGCCATATCCAGCCCGATTGGCTTCTCGTATGGAGGCAGTATGACGACGAATTGGTATTGCTAATGCTCGATACTGGCACACACGCCGACCTCTTCTAATCCATTACAATTTTATTTCTGCATAAGGGCGTCTGTTTGAAATGATAATGGACAAACTGACATATTATGCAGACCAACGAACAGATACTACCCTCCATGCGGCGTGCGGTGCCGCAGATTTATATGTATGACGACACGTCGTTTCCCGGATGGATCAAGATCGGGCAGACGACGCGGGCCGATGTGCGCCGGCGCATCGACGAGCAGCACCCCATCACCGAGCCGCATAAGACCTACCACCTGGGCGCGCCGATGGAACAGCGCGCAACTGGTCAATGTGGACAACGCCACCCTGCAGCGGGTGCTCGACAGTCCCGAGGCGATGGCCACCATTATGAAAATCGAAGGCTTCCGCGCACTGGGCAGCGACATCATCGAGAACATCGTCAACCGTGCGGAGCGGATCAAGAAGCTGAAGCGCGAGGCTGGCGACGACCCCAAGAAGAAGAAGGAACTGACCGCCGAGGAGAAG
>Ga0247610_10006605_pt1 | contig 12040 bp, 6 predicted proteins | sample 174DNAGHGhighgp2_FD_193483 | JGI IMG/M metagenome (GOLD analysis project Ga0247610, IMG submission 193483) | Sheep rumen microbial communities from Palmerston North, Manawatu-Wanganui, New Zealand - 1742 DNA GHGhigh gp2 | ecosystem: Host-associated > Mammals > Digestive system > Stomach > Rumen ...
ATTAAATGTTTCATTATCAAGATATTTATCCTCTTTATTTGTATCACCAACATATATTGTAATAATATTATTACAATCTTTATATAAATATGATTCAGTAATTTCATATATTTTTATTTTTTTATTCTGTACTCTATCATCAACTTCTTTTTCTTTTAAACATTCCTTAAATTCATTATTTTTAGTATCACGTATTTGTTTTTTAGTATTACGATTCATAGTTAATGATTGTAGTTCTTTATTTAATTTATTAATAGTTTTATATAATTCATTTTGTTTATTAGTTATATTTTGTATTTTTTCACTTATATTATCTTTGTCTGATTTTTGTAATTGTTTAATGATTTCATCCCTGTTATATTCATATTCGCTTATTGTTCTTTTACAATCTTCTATATTTTGTAAATTTTCTGAATATTCTAATATATTATTTATAACTTTTCTATTAAATTCTGATAAATTATTAATATCATCATTATCATCATCAACATTATAATCATTAATATATTTAAAGTATGATGGTATAACAACATTATCATTATCTTTACTTCTACCTTCAATTATTTTATCTAATAATTCACATATATCTATTGGTTTTTCATTATTATCATAATAAATTCTATTAATGTTTGACATATGTATATCATGTGTTTCATAACCTTCTAACTTTATTTTTTCAAATTTTCCTTGATTATAACATTGCTTTAATATTATATATTTTTTAAATATATCAGTTTCATTATTATTTATACATAAATATAAATTAAATGTTGATAAATTTTTGCTTTTTAAATCATAAATTCTAGGCGAATGATATGTGTCTTTTGGTATAGTTTGTTTTAATTCAGTTATTATATACATTTCACATTGTTCTCCTTTATTTAGTCTAATATTAACATGATATTTAACATCAGCATTATCTTTATTATCACGTTGTACGCATGTAATTTTCACAGCATTTTTATTAGTTATTAATAATAATAAAGCATCAGTACCTAATGTACATGAATTACTTATTTTATATACAATTAAGATTATAGCATTTGGATATTTACTTAAATCTATTGATGATAATCCCAATTGTTGTTTTATATTAGTAGTTATATTATATGATTCTAATGTACTTTTATTACTATTAAGTTTAATTAAATTTGTTTTATCTTGTTGTTTAATATCATATATACCATATATGTATTTATTTCCATTATATGTAACCATATCATATTCAATGCTCTTGAGTTCTTCACATTCGGGTTTTAATTTATTTTTCAAATAGCTTTCCATTGATGATTTATTCATTAAATATTTATTCTCATTAATATAATTACATATATTTTTTATATCATAATGTCCATATCCACCTATAAATTTATTATTTTCATTTTTGTAAATATGATTATAAATATTAAATAATAAATATATTAATAATAATATTAATACAATTAGAATTATAATTTTAATAACTTTGGTGTTGTCAATATTCATTTTATTAAAATTAAATTATTTATTTTTATTTTGATATTTATTTTTGATTGTTGAAATTATAATGTTTGATAAATTGAAATTGTAATGTTTGATAAATTGAAATTGTAATGTTTGATATTTATGTTGATTTAGATTTAATTTGATGTTTGATTGTTAATGTTTGAAAATTGAAATTATAATGTTTGATATTTATGTTGATTTAGATTTAATTTGATGTTTGATATTTATGTTGATTTAGATTTAATTTGATGTTTTGAAATTGAAATTATAATGTTTGATATTTATGTTGATTTAGATTTAATTTGATGTTTGATTGTTAATGTTTGATGTTTGAAAATTGAAATTGATATTTGAAAATTAAAATTGATATTTGAAAATTAAAATTGATATTTGAAAATTAAAATTGATATTTGAAAATTATAATGTTTGATGTTTGATATTTATTTTTGATTTTTGAAAATTGAAATTATAATGTTTGATATTTATGTTGATTTAGATTTAATATTTTCATCATCAATAATTAAATTATTAACATTCAATAATCAATTTAAATATAAATATGAAATAATTTTTTTATTAAATATTTAAAATAAAATGCAAATCTTTGTTAAAACTTTAACTGGAAAAACTGTTACTTTAGAAGTTGAGCAAAATGATACAATTGATGCTATTAAATCAAAAATTCAAGAAAAAGAAGGAATTCCACCAGACCAACAAAGATTAATATTTGCTGGAAAACAATTAGAAGATGGTAAAACATTATCTGATTATAACATTCAAAAAGAATCAACTCTTCATCTTGTATTGAGATTAAGAGGATAAATTTAAATTTAAATGATTATATTTTTTGATTTAATTGTTTTTATTTATCAATTGCTTATTATGTATAATTAATTATTGTTTGTATATGAAAACTCATTATAAATGTTAAATTAAGATAAACATTTATTAAAAAAATATGAAATAAAATATTTTTGATATATTTTTTTATACAATTTAAATTAACTATGAATCCTATTATATATTATGATGATAATATCATTGTTATTAATACTTCATGTTTAATATCTGATGAACAATTACAAAATCGATTATTAATATTAATTGATAACAAATTTAATATCTATCAATATAATAAAATAAGTAATAGTTTTGTACTTATAACGGATAATAATTTATTAAATTATATTATTGATAAATTATTTACAATTATTACTCAAGAAAATCAAATTCAAAATTCAACTCAATTGTATTTACTGTATTATGATGCTCAAAATAATAGAATCATAAATTGTAGAACAAATGAAATATTTAATGTAACTGAATTTAATAATTTGGCAGGAATTTATAATTATATTAATCAAAGAAATCAACAATTACAATTGAATCAAATGAATCAAAAACAACCTGAATTATTACAAGCAATGAATCAAAATATTATTTATGAAGATGAAAATGTAATAATTTCAAATGAAGTTAAAATTGAAACTCAAAAACAAAATTGGATTCTTCATGATTATATATTATATTCATTAAATACTCAAACTAATCAATATGATATAATTACTGATGATAATATTAAATTAAGATATATTCCTCAAATAATTGAATTTGTTAAATGTAATATAAAAACAAAAACAATTAAAGAACAAATTCAAAATTTGATGAATAATACAAATAAAATTATAATTCATATTGATGGTAAAGGTAAATATACTGATTTAAGGAAAAATGTTGAAATTGATAAAAAGTCAGAGAAATATAAATATTTACAATCAATATTTAAATGTATAAATAATGGAACTGTAAATAAAACATCTGAATCAAGTTCAACTCAAACTTTTCATAATATGATTACAAATATTGCTAATTCGGCTTCAAATAATGTTGAACTATATAAACAAATTGTTTTAACTATATTCTTAGGATTATCAAATGATGATGTTAAACAAAGAATATTTAATTCAAAAGATAAAGATGAAATTTATAACATTTTAAATGAAATGATTATTAAAGAGAATAATCAAGAAATTTATAATTCGACAATTATTAAAAATGCTCAATGTTCTGAAGTTGATTTACTTGATATATTTAAATATGCTGATAAAGCAATTAATGAAGATAAAATGTTTATGTCAAAATTATTCGATCAAGCTTATAAATATGCTGCTGGTAAAAATAATGATAAAAATAGTGAATGGACGCCAGATTGTGTTGCTGATTTAATGGCTAGATTGTTAGTGAAAGAAATTAATGATTCCTCGGATACTTCCGAAAATTCAAGTCAAAATTTGAATGTTCTTGATTGTGCTTGTGGCTGTAATAATTTATTCAGAGCATTTGAAAGAAATTTAAAATCAGGAAATGTAAAATATTATGGATGTGAAATTGCTCCATCGGCTGCTAAAATGGCACAAATAGAAGCTAAAATGACTGGATTAAATGCTGATATATTCTGTTGTGATTTCTTTGATTTTTATAATGGCAATCAAAATGCTTTATTTGATGCTGTAATTTGTAATCCGCCATATTCAAAAGATATTTCAAAATATTCTGTCATAAGTTTCTTAATTTATAGTATGATGATTTCAAAATTAGGTTGTTTTATTTTCCCAACTAAATACTTAAAAACTAATGAATATTTAGAATTAATGAAGTTTTGTACAGTTCATAAAATTGTTAGGTTACAATTTAATGTATTCCAAGGAGTATCAATCAATGATTTTGTTATTATGTTAGTAAGTAATAATAAATACATAAATAATGAAGATTTTGGAGGTGAAATTACTGTATTTGATATTACAGGTACTAGAAATGATTATATGAAGAAACAAGTAAGAGGAGGTAAAAATGATGTATCATTAACTCAATTAGGAATTGAAACTTATGAAAAGATTTTGAATTATTCTGAAAATGAAAATGATTCATTAATTGAAAATGAAACTGAACAAACTGAAGATGGAGAAAATGAAGAAGTTGAAAGAAGAACAGAATTAAAAATATATTCATTACCACATGGTGAATTATTATTATTTGAACCGCCAGATGTTTATACTAGTATTATTCAAAATTATGTGAGAAAATATAGAGGTATTATGAAAATGGATAAATCAAAATTATTGAGGAAATTTATTATGAATAAAATTGAAAGTGCTAAAGAATTAATTAAAGAGAGAAATACTAAAGAAGGTCAAATTAAAATTCTTAAATTAATGATTGAATATCAATATTTAATTAGATATAATACATTAACTGATGATTATGATACAAATGATGATGATTTCATGAAAATGTGGAAAGAATGTCATGACAAAATCAATGAATTTGATAATTACAAAGAATTTGAAACAATACGTTTGGCGGATTATTTCGAGATAGTGTCGGGACCTAAGCACCAGTCAAACGAACAAATTGAATATGGAGATTATCCATTTATAAGTGGTAGTATTTATAATAATGGTTGTGTTAAATATGTTGGTATATATGATTATGAAAATTTATATACTATGTCAAAAGATTGTGGTGGATATATTTTCTATCATCCTTATAAATTCTGTGCTAGTACTCATTGTATGATACTGAGAAATATTAAACCAATCGATTTTGATATTGATTTTATAAATATGCAACTTTCATCACAATTTGAATGGAAAAATGCTAATAATAAAGATAAATTTAATAATATTAATGTATATATTTATAGAAAATGATTAAAAATAATATCTTCTAATTAGTTATAAAATATTTATTTATAGATGTAAATTTCAATTGTTTTATATTTTTCAGTTGTTATTTTATTCACCCAACTAAACATCATATTTAATTGTAATGATATGAAATTTAATAAATCATCATTTAAAGGTTTTATTTTTCGTATTATGATAACGTCAGCTGTTCTATTAAATTTTTGTTCTTGTCTATATATAAAACCGCAATTTCCATTTTTACTTAATGTATAATATCCTTCATCAAAATCATAAGTTTCCATATAACCAACAATACCATTATTATATTTTGAAGCACCAATCAAAGGATAATCACCACCTTTAGCATCTCTAGTAAAGTGAGAAGGTCCCGACACTATCTCGAAATAATCCGCCAAACGTATTGTTTCAAATTCTTTGTAATTATTTTTATAATTTTATTTTTCATTCAACCCATTTTTTAATACAAAATTAAATGAATTCATTTGATAAATCGCGCACAGGCATTTCTTTTGAAGAATATGTCAAAAAGTTATATTTACAGCATTTTCCGAATCAAGTATATATCCATTATGAAGTTCCATTAGATATTGCTTATAATTATCATATGCCAATTGAACAAAATAAACATATTGTCGGTGATTATGGCATTGATGTATTTATTATTCAAAATTCAAAAATAACACATATTATACAATGTAAATGTTATTATAATACTAGATTGTGTAAATCGAATTTGAAAACATTTATTGATAGATGTAATGAAGATGTATATAAAGATTGTGAAAAAATATTAATTACAAATTCATCATGCGATGTATCTGATGAAATAACAGATATGGATTTTATGAGATTATCTATACCTGATGATGAATTTAACGATTATGTTGAAAAATATAAAAAAGCTGTAAATGATATTGAAATAATAGGAAATATTAATGATTATTGTAATGAAAATGTAATTGTTAAAGATGTTGAATGTATGGATGATGAAATTGAAAATCAAAATATAAATCAAAATCAAGCTTTATTAATTAATGAAAATCAAAATGTAAATCAAAAACATCAATTACAAAATCAAAATATGAATCAAAATCAACAATTACAAAATCAAAACATAAATCAAAATATAAATCAAAATATATCTCTACTAATTAATGAAATTGAAAATCAAAATATGAATCAAAATCAACAATTACAAAATCAAAACATGAATCTAAATGTTAGTCCATTAATTAATCAAAATCAAAACCAATCTTTATTAATTAATCAAAATCAAAATCGACCAGCATTAAACAAGGATTATTTTATTGTTAATGGTAATTTATATACATATGATTCAAACAATAATATTATATTAATTTCAACTAAATATCATTTTAATACACATAAATTTACCCAAGAACGAATCAAATCTAAAAATAATTCAGAAACTATTCCAAAATCAAGCAAACAATCAAAAATAATTTACACATCTGAAATTCAAAAGTCATCAAAAACTAAAAATTATAATTCATTCAGACGAATTCAAAATGAAATTTATAATTCAATTATGAATAATCCTCATAAAAATTGGGAAATTAATGCTGCTTGTGGTATAGGTAAAACAATTACATTTAAAAGAATTATTGATTCACTTTTACAAAATAATATTTTCAATCATGTTTTAATTTTAGTTCCTCAAATTTCACTAGCCGAACAAACAATTCAAGTTTTTAATTCAGTTCAAAATTATGTTTCAAATAATATAACTTTACCATCATATTCATCAAATGTATTTTATACTAATACTAAAATTACAGATTCTACAAATCAAATTACAATTTGCGTTTATAATTCATTTAATGAATTTGTTAAATATTATTCAAAATCAAAATTGAATGATGAAACAGAGGATATCAAACATTTTTCAAATGATGATTATTCAGATTTATTAATTATTATTGATGAAGCTCATCATATTAAAAATAAAGATATTAATTGGAAACATATCCAAGAATTAATAGAAAATGATGAGAAAATAAAGGCTGATAAAATAGAAATTGAAGATTTAGATTTTGATGATAATTTTGATTATTTAGATGATTTAGATTCAAATGAAAATGATAATTCAATAAATCAATCACAAGTTCAAAAACAAAATATTTATTTAAATCAAAGTCAATTACAAATTCAAAAACAAGATGAAAATAATTTACAAAATGATGAACAACCATCACCAAAATATATTGAACAAATAATTAAATTTATATATCAATATAATATCATTAATTATTCATTTTCAGCAACATTATCACAAACATCAAATCCATATAGAATTAATTATTCACTTAGACAAGGTATTAATGATAATATTTTAGTTCCATATAATTATAGACCAATCGATGAACGATTTATACCAAACTTAGCAGAACGTAGGAATAATAGATTGAGTCAATTAATTCATGATATTTTGCCAAATCCTGAGTATAGACATATTTTAATTTATGTGAATAATATTAATTTTGCTATTTATCTTACAAAACAATTAAATTATTATTCAATTATTCATTATCCTCAACATAAACCAAAATCGGAATCAAATTATCAATCTACATTTAAAACATTTTCAAATTGTCCTCAAATTGATTCAAGAGCCGAATATATAATTGCCGATGATTCAAAGACGGTTCGTAAAAATATTTTCAAACAATTCAAGAAAAATGAAATTAGAATAATAGTTTCTGTGAATTGTATTGCCGAAGGTATTGATTTACCATTTGTTGATACCGTTATTTTCTTTGATGATAGAAATTCGGATATATCAATAATTCAATGTTGTGGTAGAGCATTAAGAAAATATTCTTCAAAAGATGGTAAATATAATAAAAATATTGGAAATATAATTGCTTTTAAAGATAAATTTGAAATGGATAACATTGCTTTATTATTAAATAATTCGAATGATGATTACATTAAACGATTATTAAGTAATATTTCAAATTCAGGAAGAAATTGTGAAGATAGAATACTTTATAAATTTGATGATGTAAATATTAATTTTAATGAACGTATTCTAAATTCAATTACTGATGAAACGATTATTGAATATTTCAGAAATTTCAAAAATGAAAATAATAGAATTCCTGAGTATAATGAATATATTATGGTTGATATAAATGGAATTAAATTTCAATTGAATCTAGGATTGATATTTGATGAAATTTTGAGAAATAAACCTCAATTGATAATGAATATGTTTGATTTGAATGAACAAGACATTAAGTATTTAATTAATTATATAGTTGATGTAGATGAAAATGAAAAAGAAAGATTAAAAAGATGTTTTAAAAGTTCGATAACACAAAAAATGTTTAAAGATTTGAAATCAACAATAATAATTAATAGAGTTGTTTTCAAAAAATCTGAATTTAATTTAAGACAATTTGGAAATAGAATTAGAACTAGTAGAGGCATAATGGATGAATATTTGAGAAGATATAAACGAGGACCGAGAAGAAATTCAGAATCCGATGAATTTATCGAAATAAATGGCAAATGTGATAAAGTTTAAATAATTATGTATTTGAAAATCTAAAATATAAATATTAAATCAAACTTATTTTTTTAATCAATTTTAAATTAAATGTCTCAATTTAATATTAATGGTAATAATTTATATTTAAGTCAAAATATTCAACCTCAGGTCCAACCAATTGTTAATCAGACTCAAAATATTCAATCTCAAATTGGATTAAATCAACCCCAAAATATTCAACAACCAATTGCTAATCGACCTCAAAATCAACAACAATCACCACAACAAAAACAAACACCTAAATGTAAATCTCCAAAACAACAAAAACAAACTGATTCTTCTATTGATAAAAATAAAAATAAAACATCAATATCAACTTATCATGCTAAATTGGTTAAATATGGATTTTGTACATCTGGAGACCAATATTTAGGTTTGAAAATATTTTCATTCATCGGTCGTGTAATAATTCAAGATAAATATCAAAATTCATATGTTATTTCACCAATCAAAGATGGTAAATTAAATGACCTTGACCATAGAAAATTTATTGATGCTAAAACAAGTCATCTAAAAATTGATGAATATTGGCAACAAAATCAAGATTATGTACATGAACATCCAGATAAATATTTTCCAAATGGTTGTTCTGATAATTATTCAAAAATACAATATCAATATAAAAGTGATGGAAATATTGATGAAACTAATTATAAACGATTTATAAATCATGTTGATAAATTATATCAATATTATGTAAATGACGATGATAAATTAGAAAGACAATTTCAAACCAAAGAGAATTTAGGTGAAGATATTTCAAATGATGTTCAAGTTCTTAGATTATTACATCAAAAGGACCCAAAAGAAGTTTATGATATTTATGAAACTATTGAAAAATTATTAGATTCGGATTCTGATTTAATGGGATTGTATGATGAATTTACAGATAAAAGAAATTCTAAAACTAAAAAACAAGGTAATACACAATTTACACCTCAATGCGTTTCAGAATTAATGGCTAAATTAGCATTGAAATATATTAAAATGATAAGAGGAGATGAAATTTATATTTCACCTGCTGATTATTCACCTTATAAAAATCATTTATGTGTTATTGAATGTTGGGAACAAAAAGAACGTAAGCCTGAAGAACCTGAAAAATCATTATATCATCATAAACAATTTATAGATTATAACACTGGTATTTCAGTTATTGACCCAGGCTCAGGATATAATGCTTTAACAAATGCCATTTTAGATGAATGTGCTAAACATAGAATTAAATTAAATCATTTAAGAGCTTATGATGTTGATTTTAATGTAATCAATGTTGCTGAAATATTATTGATGAAGAAATTATATAGACTTCATGATGATTATGCTTTTGATGTATGTGTTGGTGCTGATAATATCTCCGACATGCCTCAAGCAGCAATGGCTCCTGATTCTAATGACATTATGTTATTTAAAGGTGCTATTTCTGCTGGAGCTAAAGTTGAACAGAATGATTATTTATCAATGAATTATGAAGATTTAAAGGCACCATATATGAAAGAAGGTGAATTAATTGATATTGTAATTTCAAATCCACCTTATACGGCTGAAGGAAATTTGAAAGACCCTGTTTCATATTTTATTAGAAAATCAATGGAAATTGCTAAAGTAGGTGTATTTATTCTACCTAAAAATAGTTTATATTTAACTAGTAAATTAGGTAAAGTTGGTAAAGATGGTGAGAGAAAAAATGAAACAAGAGATGATAGAATTAATGATATATTACAAATAGCAGATGTTGTTGAAATGATTGATATGGGAGACCAGAAAAAGATTTTCAATGGACATGGAATTTCTGATACAATAATTTTAGTTATGGTTAGAAAAGAATTTATTAATAAGGTGAAGAAACAATTTGTAATTAATGAAGATGCTGATTATTTAGATAAGGAATTTAAAATTGAAGATATTGAAAATGTAAATATAAATGAAATATCAAAAATTAAAAATACATATGAATTAGATATTTCTTCTAAAAATTATAAATATTTTGATTTTAGAGATTATGGAAAGAAATATAAGGAAAAAGAAATTAGAGGCGATTTAATTAAATGGAAAGATAAAGGATTAGAAATTCAAGATATGATAATTAGAGGAAAAGTAAAAGAAGATATGAAAAATGACAAGGAAAAAGGTTTTGTATTGATGAAATATGAAGGGAATAATATTATTCCTAAAGAAGTTAAAAATGCTTACGTTGAAATGAGAAAACAATTAATTAATGATATTATGAGTTCAAAGAGGGCAGCAATAATGATTGGAGCATATGATAAAGAGATGGAAAAAATGATTAATGAAGAGGTAGAAGATGTTGGTAAAATGAATGATATTGATGTATTAATAAAATGTTATGAAATAATGAATAAAGGTGAAAAATTAGATAGACAGCATTTGAGCGCCGAGCCAGAATTGTTAAGCAATTATTTTGAAATTGTTTCTTCCAAAGGTCATTTAACAAGTGAAGCAAAACCAAAGGATGAAATTAATATTCATCCATTAATAGGTGCTGCTAAAACAAATAATGGAATAATTGGATATATTTCAACTTTTGATTGCAATCCAGGTTTTACACTTGCTAAAACTGGCGATGGTGCCGCCGGATATTTATTTTATCACAATTATAATTTCTCTCTAGATAAAACACATTTGTTTTATCTACAATCACTTCAAGAAATCAAAAACATTACTATAAACTGCAAATTAATATCTTTACAATTACATACAATATTTAATAGTAATAATAGTATGACTAAAGAAAATTTCAAAAATATTAAAGTTTATTTATATCATTAAATATAAATTTTTAATTCAATATAGAATAATATATTTTCAAATTTTATTTATATAAATAAACATATTTTTCATCTAAGAAATTAGAAATTAATCTTTCATCATTTAAATGATTCGGACATAATTGTAATGTTAATAGTTTAGCATTTATATCTAAATTAAGATTAACACCATTTTTCAATTTAATAACAAATATTGTTATAGATTCCCAAGCAATTTTACCTTTATGATGGAAAGTATAACCGGCTGTACTATTACGTTGATTACAAACAGTTAAAACATCTCCTTCATATTCTTCTTTATCAACATATTTTGCTATACCTCTATTTAATTTTTTAGTGGCAATGAATGGTATATTGCCTGTATCTTCACCTTGTGATGAATATTTATAATTTATATTTTTCTTAACAATTTCAAAATAATTGCTTAACAATTCTGGCTCGGCGCTCAAATGCTGTCTATCTAATTTTTCACATAATACTTAAAA
>Ga0247610_10006606_pt1 | contig 12039 bp, 10 predicted proteins | sample 174DNAGHGhighgp2_FD_193483 | JGI IMG/M metagenome (GOLD analysis project Ga0247610, IMG submission 193483) | Sheep rumen microbial communities from Palmerston North, Manawatu-Wanganui, New Zealand - 1742 DNA GHGhigh gp2 | ecosystem: Host-associated > Mammals > Digestive system > Stomach > Rumen...
ATTCTTTAAAGCAACTACAACTTTAGCTGTTTCAGTCTTTATAAATGCTTTTGTATCATCTAATATTTCATTATATGTTGTTGCAACTGACTCTAATGATTCAATAGATGAAACCTTTCCCATTTCAGTATCATAAAATGATTGAACTGATGCTTTTAAATCATCATCTGGAATTGCGGCAATTAGTGGGTTAACAATTGCATTTAGTTTTTCCACAGCTAACGGTTTTAATGTATCCTTAACAAAGGCACCAGTATCCACAACTACTTTATTAGCTGCTTCCTTAGCTGTTGCTAAATCTGTAATTCCATTAATATATTGCTTTTCAGTATTATAAAATTCCTGAACTTTTGCCTTTAATTCATCATTTGTAATTTTAGCAATTACAGGATTAACTATTTCATCTAATTTATCGATTGCATTCTTCTTATTAGATGCTAATTGCTGTGATTCATCATTAACTACTGGTGTAGTTCCAGAATCTGGTGTTTTCCCATTATTTTCACCAGTTTGTTCTGTAGTTCCACTATCCTGAGGCTTTGCCTCCTCTCCACATGAAGATAGTGCTAAAAGTGCAGAAGCACTTAATATTAAACTTAAAAATAATTTCTTTTTCATTTTCTTCTCCTTATTTTAAGTTTTTAGCCGTCTCTATTATTTTTCTCATTTCTTGCTCACAGAATCTATTATTTTTTTCAATATCTGACTTTTCTGTGCTCTTGTAAATAAGATATATTATTCCTGGAATTATTAATATAACTAAAAGCAATAAAAGTGTTTCAAACTCAATAGAATAATAAACCTTCTTCTTGCTTCTAAATTTTTCATAATCAGCTTCTAATTTTACATATTCTTCATAATGATAAATAGTAGTTTCACGAGCTAAAATTTGATAATTATTTTCTGTTCTACCCTCGCGTCTTGTAGTCATTTGAGTTTTTTGCCATCCAAATGCCAATAAGTCATCAACGTATTTTAAAGAGTCTTTTTTTTCATCTTCGGAAAATCTTGTTATTTTCACTTCTTTTGTTTCAATCATATTTTTTACCATATCCCTTTTTTAACTATTTTATACCCAAAACGCTAACATTTAAATCAACAATTTGTTGATTTTTCCGTTTTTTCGAAAAAACTATTACAGAATAATATTGTATGTTAATAATTGTATTTTCTTATTTTTAAACAAATTAAAAAGCGGATTAACTCCGCTTTAAAAATCTAATATAAAAGATTAATTATAAAATGATTCTCCGCATTTTTCACAAAAATTATTTGATAAATCATTTGAATATCCGCATTTAGGACATATCTTTTCTAATTTTTTTCCACACTTAGAACAAAATACCTCTCCTAATTTTATAATATCTCCACAATTAGGACATTTGTTATTGTTAATACCTTGAAATAAAGGTGGTTGATCCAATAACATTCTTACTCTATTAGCAATTCCAGAATAAGTAAATCCAACACCAATAAAAAAAGCAAAAACCGGAACTAAAAAGCCTGAGACAATAACAATAATAAAATTGTAATCAAATTGTACAATTGAAAAAGTAATAAATGAAGCTACTGCCGCTATTATACCTAAAATACCCAAGATTTTTAATACACGGCCTCTCCTTCTATATTTTTTTATTAGCTTTTCTGCTTTTTCAATATTTTCTTTATTTCTATTAGTATTTATATCCTGTACTACCTTTGGCCATTCCTTAAACATATTTTTATCTCCTTTTCCCCCAACTAAATCTAGTATAACATATAAATTTTATTTTAAAAAAAGAAATTGGCAATTTTACCAATTTCTTAAAATACAAAATATTATTTTGTTGATTTTTCTAAGCAAGCATCATAGCGCTCAGTTTCACCAATCATATTATAATATTTCATAGCCTTAGCATAATCGCCTCTTAATTCATATAAATAAGCGTCTTTAGCAATACCATCATGATCACTTCCTGCAATACGCTGGAATCCAACCATTTCATAATGATTATGTCTTAATAATACTCTTTCAAGGCCTGTGAAATATAAATCTCTATAATCTCTATCTATTTCTTCAAATGAATAATTAGATAAAACATCTAGTACCTTTTTCTTTGTATTTAAATCAAGCTTTTGGTATCCAAGCTCATCTAATAGGTTCTTATATACGTCTTCATAGATTTGCATATCTCCTCTAGATTCAACTGGCATCATTGAAAATGCTGCTAAATCCATTTGATAGCATAAATCGATTGATTCTCTACTTTGAGTACGAACTCCTAAAAATTTTAGCATTTCTTCTATTGTCATAAAGAGCACATCTCCTTAAATAAAAATGTCGCCCCTATTGTATCACAATTAAATTTTATTTTAAACAAAAATTATTTGTAATTATTTAATATATCCAAATTTTTTGAAAAATTCGTTTTTAAAATCCAATAATCTATCGTTTTTAATAGCTTCTCTTATATCATGCATCAAATTCTTTAGGAAATATAAATTATGGTATGTAATCAATCTCATACCTAAAATTTCCTCACTCTTTACTAAATGATTTAAATAAGCTGCGCTATATGTTTTACATACGAAGCAATTACATTCCTTATCTAATGGGGCCTTCATATTTACATATCTTTGATTTTTAACCTGTACCTTACCATATGAAGTAAATGCTGTACCATGACGTGCATTTCTTGATGGTAATACACAGTCAAACATATCAATACCGTTCATAGAGCCAACTATTAAATCATCAGGTGAGCCTACGCCCATTAAATATCTAGGCTTATCAGCTGGCATAATAGTTTTTAAATATTCAAGCATTTCATACATTTCTTCCTTAGATTCTCCAACTGATAAGCCACCAATTGAATAGCCAGGGAAATCTATTTCCATAAGCTTTTCTAAGCAATATTTTCTTAATTCCTTATTACCAGCACCCTGAACGATTCCAAATAAAGCCTGAGTATCAGGATTTTGATGAGCATCCTTACCTCTTTTAGCCCATCTAATAGTCCTATCAACTGAATCCTTTAAATATTTAGGATTTGAATCAAATGGTGGGCATTCATCAAATGACATAATGATATCAGCACCTAAATTATTCTGAATATGAATAGATTCCTCAGGAGATAAAAATAGCTTTTCGCCAGATTTATGATGGCGGAATTCTACTCCCTCTTCTGTTATCTTTCTAATCTTAGATAAAGAAAACACCTGGAAGCCTCCACTATCAGTAAGTAGGGCACCATCCCATTTCATGAATCCTCTAATTCCACCAAATTCATGAATTAGCTTATCACCTGGCTGAAGCCATAGATGATAGGTATTGCCTAAAATTAATCCATCAGAAACCTCTCTTACCTCACTTGGAATTAAGGTTTTTACATTAGCCTTAGTTCCAACAGGCATAAAGATAGGAGTTTCAAAATCACCATGAGGTGTATGTAAGATTCCATATCTCGCACCAGTTTGCTTACAAACATGCTTAAGCTCATACCAAACAGGTGCTTGCATTATTTAATCCTCCTAATAGATTCCATTACAACCTTGTTTAATGGTCTATCATTGTAATCAGTCTTAGTATTCGCAATCTTATCAACAACATCAATACCAGAAGTTACAACACCAAATGCTGCATAAGAGCCATCTAGATGAGGTGCATCCTCATGCATAATAAAGAATTGGCTTGATGCACTATTTGGGTCCATAGCTCTTGCCATAGAGATTACACCCTTAGTATGTAATAAATCATTCTTAACACCATTAGCTCTAAATTCACCCTTAATCTTCTTGCTTGAACCACCAATACCTAAGCCCTTAGGGTCTCCTCCTTGAATCATAAAGCCCTTAATTACTCTATGGAAAATAATTCCATCATAAAATTTTTCATCAACTAAATTTAAAAAATTATCTACAGTAATAGGAGCAACACTTGGAAATAATTGAACCTCAATTTTTCCAAATCCTGTTACATCAATTTCTACAACTGGATTTTCATCATTTAATAATTCCTTAGCATTCATAAATTTTTCCTCCTTATTTTATAAACATCGCATCACCAAATGAGAAGAAACGATATTTTTCTTCTACAGCGTGATTATAGGCCTCTAATATAAATTCTCTACCAGCTAGTGCTGATACTAGCATAATTAAGGTAGATTTAGGTAAATGGAAATTAGTAATTAAAGCATCAATCGCTTTAAATTTATAGCCCGGATAAATAAATATAGACGTATCCTCACAGGCCTCTCTAAATCCAACACCCTCCTTATAATTTGATTCTAATGTTCTTGTTGATGTAGTACCAACAGAAATAATTCTCTTGCCTTCCTTTTTAGCTTTATTTAATTTCTCTGCAGCTTCCTTTGAAACCTCATAATATTCAGTATGCATCTTATGAAGTGAAGCATCCTCCTCATCTACAGGTCTAAATGTACCAAGACCAACATGTAATGTTACATAGACTATAGACGCACCCTTTTCTTCTATTTTCTTTAATAATTCTTGAGTAAAATGAAGACCTGCAGTAGGTGCTGCGGCAGAGCCTGGATTTTTAGCATAAACAGTTTGATATCTAGATTTATCCATAAGCTTTTCATGGATATAAGGTGGAAGTGGCATTTCACCTAGCTTATCTAAAATTTCAACTAAAATTCCATCATAAATAAGCTCAAATTCACATACACCCTGTTCTAAAAGCTTAACACATTTAGCCTTAAGCATTCCATCACCAAAGCTAATAATACTTCCTATTTTAACTCTTCTTTGAGGTCTAGCTAATGTTTGCCATCTATTTTCTCCTAAATCCTTTAATAGAAGCAATTCAATAGCGGCATTAGTTTCCTCCTTTACGCCATAAAGTCTAGCTGGAATAACCTTTGTATCATTTAAAACTAAAACATCATTTTCAGTAATATAATCTAAAATATCACTAAATTTCTTATCCTCATATGTTTTATTTTCCTTATCTAGAACCATTAATCTAGATTCACTTCTTACCTTAAGAGGAGTTTGCGCAATAAGCTCTTCTGGTAAATTATAATTATAATCCTCTGTTCTTATCATGAAAATAACCCCTTATAATATTTTATACCAAGCTTTTGATAAGCCTTTTCTGTAGCAATTCTTCCACGATTACTTCTTTTAATATAGCCTTCCTGTAATAAATAAGGCTCATATACATCCTCAATAGTTGAAACCTCCTCGCTTATTGTAGCCGCAAGGCTTTCAACACCAACAGGACCACCTTTAAAAGTTTCAACAATTGCTCTTAAATATCTATAATCTGTATAATCTAATCCATCATTATCAATTCCAAGCTTACCTAAGGCTTCCTTACAAACTGAAATTGAAATAACACCATCATTTTTAACATCAGCAAAGTCTCTTACTCTTCTAAATAATCTATTAGCAATACGAGGAGTACCTCTACTTCTCATACCTAATTCCTTAACTGCCTCTAAATCAATTTTAGTATCATAAACCTTAGCTGTTCTTGTGATAATTTCCTTTAATTCATCATCACTATAATATTCTAATCTTAAAACAACTCCAAATCTATCTCTTAAAGGAGCTGATAAATCACCAAATCTAGTTGTCGCACCAACTAATGTAAAGGGAGGTAGATCAACTCTAATTGTTCTTGTTTGAGATTCCTTTCCAACAACAATATCAAGCACATAATCCTCCATTGCGCTATATAAAACCTCTTCAACATAGCGAGGTAATCTATGTATTTCATCAATAAATAATACATCGCCTGCCTCAAGTGTAGATAAAACAGATGCTAAATCTCCGCTTCTTTCAATTGAAGGTCCTGAAATTACCTTTAAATTAACATTAAGCTCATTTGCTATAATTTGAGCTAGTGTAGTTTTTCCTAGTCCTGGAGGTCCATATAATAAAACATGGTCTAAGGATTCATTTCTTTTTAAGGCTGCCTTAATATAAACATCAAGCATTTCCTTAGCTTCCTTTTGACCAATATATTCCTTAAGCTTTTGAGGTCTTAAAGAAAGCTCTGAGGCTTCCTCATTTAGTTCAATATTTGGATCTACAATTCTTTCTTCATTATTATTTTCCATACCATTACACCTCAAAATTATTTAACAAGCTTCTTTAATGCTTCCTTAACTAAAGCTCCCTCATCTAATGAAGCATCAAGCTTCTCAACTACCTTAGTTGCTTCCTTTTTTGTATATCCTAAAGCACATAGTGCATCTATTACATCATTAAGCTTAGATGTATTAGCACCACCACCTAAGATCTTAGAATTAGGGACATAAGATAATTTACCAGCTAAATCTAAAATGATTTGCTGTGATGCTTTAGCACCAATACCTGGGAATTTCTTTAAATAAACATCATTTCTAGATTCAATTGCATTAGTAATCTCACTAACAGTACCTGTTGCTAAAATAGATAAGGCACTCTTAGGGCCAATACCTGAAACAGAAATAAGCTTTAAGAATAATTCCTTTTCCTCTTCACTAACAAATCCATATAAATCTAAAATATCTTCTCTTACATATTGATGAGTAAATACCTTATATTCAGTATTAAGCTTAAACAAATATGGGTTAGGTACTATAATCAAATATCCTATTCCATTATTCTCAACAATTATATTCTTAGGAGTAATTTTTGTAACTATTCCACTAATATATCCATACATAAAAATCACCATCATAATATTACCATAGAAAGCACTAAAATTAAAGTGCAATAGTCTCCATTAAGTAATAAATTACTTAAAGGAAGGGTTATTTACTTTACTAAAAGTTTTATAAATTGTATAATGAAATAAAAAATGAAGGAGGTAATAATATGTCTTTTAATGAAGATTTAAGTAAATTCAAAAAAGAATTAACTGATATAATAAAAAAATTTGAAGACGATAACAATGAATTATTTACTCCTTCTATGGGTATCACCTTTGAAAAGGAAATAAAATCATATTCTCAAAAGGCTGAAAAGGCTATTGATTCATATAATAAATTACATGAAACAAATATAAAAAGATTTGATTTATTATTTGAAAATCACAATAAATTAATAGACCAAATAAATATTGAATATGAAACATGCATCAAAAAAATTAATGATCTTACATATAACAAAATAGATGCATTGAAGCAAGAAAATAGTGATATAAATTTAGAGCGCAGAAAGAAAACAACAGAAATTGAACTTGAGGTAAGCTTTAATAAAAATAAAAACGATAATAACGTTAAGCTATTCGAAAGCGAATATAAAAACTCAATTTCAAGATTTGATTATCAGCTAGATAATTCAAAGGTTGCCTATAATGAGACAGTTAATTATTTTAATAATGACCTAAAGAATCAATTAAACATTGAAAACAATAAATTTGATACTGAATTAAATGATTATACCTTAGGTACAGAAAATATTAAAAACAAATATAGAAAAAATATATTAAAGGAAAGCAAGGAGCTAGATTCCTATATCAATAAATTCAATGATATTCAAGCAAGCCAAAAGGAACAAAAATATATTGAAACAGTTGATTTAAATGCAAGAATCAGAAATCTAGTTAACGAAAAAAATCAAAAGATAGTTGCCGAAAGAATCGATTATTCTAAGGACCAAAACGTAAACAAAATCGAGCATGATATGAAAAAGCGTGAATCATTAGTCTCTGCTCAGCAAACATCTAAGGAATTCGTTTTGAACATGGATAAATTGAATTCCCAAAGAAATAATATAAAGGATAGCTATCAAAAGGAAAAAGCAAAGCTAGAAAAGAATTTACAATTTGATATTCTTCTAAATCATAAGGAGGAGGAAGAAAATATAAGAAATTATATTTATGATTCCTCTAAGGATTCAGATAAGAAAATCCTAAAGCTTCAAAAATCATATCAGCAGCAAAGAAATGTTGAAAGAGCTAAAACTAAAATCGAATTAACTAAAACAGAAAAGAATTACAAAAGAAATCTTGCTAAAAATAATTTCGATAGGAATATATTAGATATCAATAGAAATTATGATTTAAAAATCAATAATGAAAAGGAAAATGCTGATAATAAATATTTCCAGGCACTAAATAATATTGATGAAAATGACTTTAATTTCAAAACAAAGATTCATAATAATAATTACAATATCAATGCTAATATTCTAAAGCTTGATAATGCAATTAAAACAATTAAAACTGATTCTGTTTTTGAAAAGGAAAATGCTGATCATCAAATAGAAATTCAAAGATTAAATAATGAATTAAAGAAAACAAATCTTGAATTAAATACATTAGTTGAAATTCAAGAAAAAATTACAAATTATGAAAAGCTAAGACATGATAAATGTATTAAATTTCTAACAATCAATAATCTATTAGAGATTGAAAAATGTAAAACATTAGCTGAATTCAATACTAAAAATTATAATCAAAATGTTGAAAATGCTAAAAAGATACTAGAATTAAGTAAAAGAAAATTACATATGGAAAATAGTAAATTTTCTGCCTTATCTGATTTAAAAATTGAGCAAAATAATATTTTAGCAGATAAAACAATTCTAGAAAACAATAATACAATTGATTATATTTCCTTAAAGCAGGAAAAGGAAATTGAGCAATTAGATAGAAAGCTTGTTTATGATACTGATGTACTAATTAATAAGCTATTACAGGAAAGATTTAAGCTTGAGCTTACTTCTATCAATAAATTAATAACTACATTCATTACATTAATCAAGGAGCTTGAGCATTCAATTACATATTTAATTGATAGCTTCTTTGATAGCATAGTATTTAGACCTGAATACATTTCAGTAACAAGAGGACTGATGTATTCAGTATTTAAATTAGTATATGAATATTATGTTGATTTAATTAATGATTTTCATAATATAATAGCTAATTTAATTGAAAGCCGCTTCTCCTTCGAAAAGGATTTTAAATATAAATCTAATTACGAGGAATTAATGGTTGAGTATAATACTATATTTGAAGAATTATATAGTAAAAAGGATAGATTAGAAGAGGATCTAAGAAATTTAAGCATTGAAATAGATTTAAAGAATCAAGCAATATTTGCGATTAAAAATCAGATTTCTATGTCAAGAAATCCTTCAAATAATCAATCAATTGGACCTGTTATTAAAAAGAGTATTTCTGAGCTTCGTAAGCAACAAAAATACAATGAATCTGAATTATATAAGCTAGTTAGTAAGCAAAATGACACAAATAAGAAATTAACTGATTTAACTGCTGAAATAGCACGTGTTCGTGAGGAAAACGAAAAGAAGGAAAACGAAATTTCAGCTATTCAATCTAATGGTTCTATTTCTTATTTCAACATGAAAAAGGATTACATTAATTGCTTCATCAATATAACTAACCAAAATAAGATTAAGCTTTTTGGTATAAATGACGATGACGTTTCTGTTACAACATACGAAAAGCTATTAAATGAAAGACGTGATGAGATATTAGCATATGATAATTATTTGTTTGGTAGGCTTTATACAGTAATGAATAAATTTTCATTAAATGCTGTTAGTAATTTTGAAAAAACTGATAAGATCACTAAAGCAAAATTTAATGATGATATGAATAGATTATTAGAAAAAGCAAATACTGAATATAATATCATTAAAGAAAAAATCCAAAGTGATAATAGATTACATGATAATAAACTAGATGAAGTTCAAAAGAAAATAAATAATACAAATCATTATTATGCTATTATTGAAAAAAATTTCACAAATGAACAAGCTTATACATCTAAGAATTCATTAATATTAAAGGAAAAAATAGAACAGCAGTTCTATTCTGAATTATATGCTATAAGAGATAATCAGGCTATGATTGTTAAAGATTATGAGGAAACAATAGCTAGATATACTAATGAATCTAGAAATCTTCAGGATCAATTAGTTAGTAAAATGAATCAAAGCATAAATAGAATGGATGAGGACTTAAAGAATTTCATTAGACAAAAGAATGAATATATTAAGGAATTACCTGAAAAAATAAAACTTCAGGAAATTACATTAACTAAGGATACTAAGGAAATCAACAAAAACATTCAAAAACAAAAGATTATTGATAGGGAGGAATATTTAGCTTTAAGAAGCGAATACTTCAAGAATTTAGCTGAATTACAGGCTAATTATTCAGTTAAGCTTAAGACATATAATTATGAAAGACATCATAAGCTTAAAACATTAAAAAGACGTCATCATGTAGAATTAAGACGTATTTAGAGGAACGATTATATCGTTCTTCTTTTTCTTTTTATAAAATAAAGGGAGATTTAATCATCTCCCTAATTTTACTTATGTAGCCAAGATGGCATATTTCCTTGGCTTTGTGGCTTAGCCTCTTCTTGAACAATTCCCTTCTTGCTCAATTTCTTTTCCTGTCTTTCACGCTTCTTTTCATCACGTCTTAGCTTCTTTTGAGCCTTAGGATCAACCTCTTCAAAGATTTCATCTAATCTTTGAGTATTTTCAACTGAAACATTTTCGTATGATGATTCAGTCTTTTCAGTTTCAAAAATATCATCAGTTCTATTTTCAGCCTTAGTAAATGAAATATTTTGGTCACTCATATTTCTGAAGATAGCATCCTTAATATCAATGAAACCATTAGATTGAGCACGCATTTCATATCCTGTAGCTACAACTGTAACAACAAGCTCATCATCTAAATCTGTATTAATTGCAGTACCGAAAATGATATTAACATCCTTACCAGAATTATTTCTAATTTCATCAATCGCAGCATCAACCTCAGTTAATGACAAATTCTGTGAAGCCGAAATATTAACAATGGCATCAGTCGCACCATCAAGTGTAACCTCAAGCAATGGCGAATGAATCGCATTACGAGCAGCCTCTACTGCTCTATTTGGACCCTTAGCAACACCAATACCAATTAAGGCAGTACCCTTATTAGACATAACTGTATGAACATCAGCAAAATCGATATTAATTAATGATGGTAATTGAATTATTTCTGCTATACCACTAACACCTTGTCGAAGTACATTATCAGCTTCTCTAAATGCTTCTAATATAGAAGTACCAGGAGCTACCATTGATAATAATCTTTGGTTTGGAACAACGATTAATGTATCTACATATTCACGCATATTTTCTAAGCCTGCTACAGCGTTAGCCATACGTGTAGGACCTTCAAAGGCAAATGGCTTTGTACAAATACCAACAGTTAAGCAGTTATGCTCTCTAGCAACCTTAGCGATAATAGGAGCGGCACCTGTACCAGTACCTCCACCCATACCACAAGTGATAAATACCATTTGAGCATCACCAATCATCTCATGGATATCATCCTCTGATTCTATAGCTGCCTCTCTACCAATTTCAGGGTTAGCACCAGCACCTAAGCCATGAGTTGTTGTACGACCAATTAATAATTTTCTTTTTGGATCAACCTTACAAATTTTTAAGTCCTGGGCATCAGTATTTACAGCGTAAAATTCAACACCCATAACCTGGTTTTCAATCATGTGATTGATAGCATTTTTTCCTGCTCCACCAACACCAATTACTTTAATTCTTGTCTTGGCTGAATCTAGATCATCTAAGTCATCAAAAATCATACCAATCACTCCTTTTCTTAAAAATTTTAGATAAAGTAATATTACTTTATCAGCACTAATTCAAGTATATTAATTTTAACCTATCTTATCAAACTTTTCAATAAAGCGCTTGTATATTTGTTTCGATTTTATTTTTACATTATTTTCATAAATTATATTTATAATAAATGCCAAAATAATAAAAAAACCATCAGATTTCTATATATGAAATCAAATGGCCAAAAATCATTATTTTTCTTCTTCCATTCTCTTTTGATGCTGCTCAATTTCCTCTTCAGTCGCATCTCTAATTACAACTTTTACAGTCTCAATTCTTCTATTTTTAACCTTATCAATGGTAAATGTAATTACTTTAGCAAAATCCTCGTATTCCTCTTCTTCATTTTGCTTAGTATAAATAGCTACATAATCAAATGTAAATCCAGGCTCAGGAATACTTTCACATTTAGCAAACATCCAGCCT